>WLWD01002824.1_pt1 | contig 24533 bp, 3 predicted proteins | sample 6712731 | NCBI WGS metagenome assembly WLWD01 (sample SAMN12718690, study PRJNA576275) | sponge metagenome | isolation source: marine sponge | host: Mycale hentscheli | place: New Zealand: South Island, Marlborough, Capsize Point | collected 2014-11-01 | reverse complement strand
ATGCTGGCTGTCTTGTGTAAGTGCCATCTCTGTTAACTGGAAGTCCTGTTTGACAAACACTTACGTCCAACATCAACAGGTCATTCTTAGTCTTGTTTGAGTTTCCCTGATACATAGATGTGTGGTCCTATAAAGAAACAGAATTTTGGTGTAATATAAAATAAAATTTCTTGTTTACAATACTATTTTATTACTCGCTCAAGTTGAAAAAAAAATTAAGAGTGTCACAGTGCAAGTGATTTCTCATAAACTTTCAAAATGACCACTTTAATCTTGTGCATGTGCAGAAGGTAAAAATTAATACTCTGAACATTCATGTTATTGATTGATTATGAACTTGTAGCTGTGAGTAGAGGAATGGGTTATAGATACAGCTCAGCCAACTCTTAACTCGTGTTGGAACAGAAATCAGTCCTTTATAGGTAGTTGAACCAGACAGTATAGCGGTCTCAAGTGTGCCAGCCTCTTTGATGTAGGCTGACTGAAGTCCACTTACTCACTTTGTTCTCACACTTTCAACAAACCATTCCAGATACATTCCAGACTGGAAACAGTCACTGTATCTCCTAGTTACTAGTTATGTAGTAGGTTAGCAATAAAATAAAAAAAAGTAATTAAGAAAGAAATAGCTTTAACTCTACATAAAGAGAACCTCCAATATGAAAGAAGTAAGGTTGCAGTAGGTGTGTCTTTGTAGAATAACGTGCGGGAGTAATCATGTCTCAATACATGGATTTTATGATCACTGTTCACTAGAAGAACATTTGATACATACAAATATTACAGGTATGTAAATAAGGAAGTCTGCATCTGCCTTTTTAGACTATTCTTAGAACCTTAGTAATTGGCGAGGAAGCGAAGTAAGTGAGGCACTGTCAGGGGTAACACTAATTGAAAATTGGGGATATTTTTTTTAATTTGTTCGTGTATATATGTGTGACATATATGTATGTCATTTAGTACTTTGGCCCTGACAAATTAGTGTTTACTTGAGGGTCTACCTTGTAAGTGCAAAAGTTTTGTGTTAAAAAAAATTATATAGCAACTTTTTTTTTTCCTTTTTTTTTTTCCCTTTAAACCTAAGCCTTTTGGGCTTCACTCTCGTTCTACAACATTAACTGGAGAGAATCCCAAAAGGCTTAGGTTTAAGGGTTGAGCTCAAAACTGCAATAAATGCTTGTTATTTTTCCTAGTCAAATATATGGGACGAGTGGTTACTATGGTAATGAAAACCATTTACACCATACATATTTTAAAAACTTAGTCATTTTTTAAAGTCAGAATGGGTTAACACAATTGAGGATCAGGAATATCTTTTTATTGGCGAGCAAGCGAGACAGTATTAGGAATGGACAATTGAAAGTCGGGTATATACTCAATACATAGTATGTATGGATGGTGTGTATGCCCCAAAGCATATGTGGGCTCCTTTTTCTCCTTAAAATACAGCTTTGTTGGTTAGCCTTCAGCTTCTAAAGGACCAAGTAGGTCTAGCTTTAGACTTAACATTGTATGATTATTTTCTAGAAATACATGTGTATTTTCAATGGGGCGAGTGTTTGCTATGGTATTGATTGCCAGACCTAATTTCTTTTAAACTTGACTGGTTTTCAGTATCTGAGTGCTTGCTGACAAGAGCAAATGGTAATTTAAAGATAGCTTAATACTACAGCCAAAAAAGTACTTGTAAACTGAAGTATGTATAGTTATTCTGTTTGTGTTAGCTACATATATTACTAAAACAACTGTGACCTACTATATTTTTTGTAGCTAAGTGCTTGTTATTAAGAGTTACTTGAAGGGATAGTCAGAATGGTTTAACATTCAAAGCTAATACTACTTCGGAGGTAAAGGTAAGAAAATAACTTCTATGTTTGTTTACTAAAATTAACTGTCAACTGCTGTATTTACTCTCTTTTCCATCATGAACTACGGAAATAGAAGCTAAAATACACCATGTAACTTATACTGTAGTTTTATATAGCCTGACTAGCCAGGGTCGCTCGCCATTTGTGCTCAAGCACACCACTAGTATGCACCTGAGTAACACACAGTAGAAGTTAATGCAGCTACTGTAGTAGTCTACCTTAACCTGCTATACACTAAGTATACTGTAGCTATGTTCTTACACCCTAGGCATCTATCATATGTTCAGCATTGGAGTGGTTGCTATGTTATGAAGTGGAATCAGGACTGTAATGTATTAAATGGATTAGGTAGAGGCTACTGGCCGGTCAATGCATGCATTCTTTCATGAACAGCAATTCTTGTCTTCATGTTTGAGATGTCATAGTTACTCCGAGTATCGATCCCATATTTGGATCCAGACCATTAGCAAAACCTGGGATACTCCATAGTGTTTAATGAGGTTATTATGTTTGGTGAAAAGAAAAGTCTGATTCCTGATACTAATTTCCTAATCCATGCCTTTGTGGTGTGTAAACGACATTGAACATGCTGTAGGGAAACTAAGTCAATAATCAATGGAAAGGTCTTTAATTGTGTTAGGCCTCTTTTCTAAATATTTTACCAGCACGTCAAGACCTTATCAGTCAACATTTCAACTTAGTATGTAAAGAACAACAGCATACTTGTAGTAGCACACGACAATTGGGTAAAGCTATAAAAACTCAGCCAAACTATCACGCAAAGACTACTAACTAAAACTAAGGGAAAAAGACAAAATATCTCCAGACTTAAACACACTGACTCAGGCCTATCCACTATTCCCAGTATGCTCAAGATCCCTATCAGTACTCAGTCTCAAATTCAACCAAAATGATACAGAACTAGAGAACAAAGTACAAACAGAACATAAAACAAAACAAAATAAATGATACACAAAAGCAAGCAAGAACTATAAAAAGTATGGACAAGCTTAAGTATAACAGATAAGAAAAGGAAAGCACAAAATAGTAAAAGAATAATGAGGGAGTTAAAGAACTAAATAGAATGAGAGTGTTACAAGTATATATGTGAGTGGAATGGAATGGGGATTGCATAAGATAAGGGCAGGCATGAGAAAGGTAATGTTAGAATAGAATAATTGTTTGTATGAATGCAGTGAAGGTACACTAATTAGTGAATAGGTGGTCCATTAGCACCTACAGCTAAATCAGTCCACAGAGCTAGCCTGTAGTTGAGGGGTGGGGCTGCTCCAATACTTCAGCTCACATTGTTTTATTTTTGCAGGATGTTGTGCTCGTTTATTTCTTGAATAAATATTTGAAGCAGTTTTATCATTTGTTCATGAAATAGAGTGTAATGATGATGGTGCTGTGGTTACATTTCAACAGTAGCCTTTATAGCCACTTGGGCACTAGAGGTTTTTGTTTGTTTGTTTTTTTGTAATCATTTGATCAGCCGTCAATGAAACGTCTTATCTCTCAGGTGTGTGGTTGAAGAAATGGCACCATTGTGATTGTTCATTCTGACGCATACAACAAGCAAACTAATAAAACTAAAGTAGTGATGTGCTCGAGCAGAAATGGCAAGTGAGCCTAAAACTATACTAATGTTAAATGATTGATTTCAACTTCTCACACTCTACAAAAAGGTCAAATATTTAAATTACGTATATACAGTAAAGAGGGTTTCAATGCCATAGTAGCCAATCACCGCAACTGCTTGAATTGAAAAACAAAACGAGTCATGTTATTTAAACGTTTTCTTTGTGATATTCTTTAGCTAAGTAGTAGCTGTAATACACAGTACTTTTTCACACAACTAAACATACATACCTACACAAGACTCCGTGGTTAGTCTAGTGGACAATGAATTTTCAAGTAATACTGCTGTATAGGGCTTTTACGTATAACTAATAGCACATTAACTTACCACCACCACTCACACGAATAGAAATGGAATACCGGTAAGTTTTAATTTTTAACTGCACCTGCAAAAGAATTCAAAATGGTAAATAGTTCAATTTCCGGGATGATACAGGTAATAATTGATAGACCAGAGGATTCTTTTTAGTCAACCACTGAACTAACACTAATGCCATGGGTTAAAGGACATACGTACGCCCAAACATATATATGAACAAATATGCCTGACTTTCAATTAGTGTCAACTCTGATAGCCCTCTCGCGTATTCACTATGAGGGTTAATAATGGTTGTGGTGTTCTTTGAGCACTGACTTTCCCAGTGTGTTGAGGATTGTAAAGTTTAAGTGGCGCGCATAAGCCATCTAGACAAGTTATATTTCCTTCGTTGCTGTGGTGTGTGTTTTATAGGATAATATTCGTAACACGAGGATAAAAGATCACATGAGGGAGCAGTGTGTGCCTCAGTTGGTGCAGTCATGGTTACAGATCATGGTAGGTCATAATCAATTTTAAGGCAACCCTGTGGCATGTAATTTGTAAGTGGTGAGAAGTGCGTCAATTCAGATGGCCACAGTCTTGGAGTTTGCATGAAGAGTTGTGGAATGTCGCACATCTAGCACTACTAATTGAGTTAGCCACACCTCCTTACAACAGTTTTGCTGTAGAGGGTGTTCTTTAAAGTGCAGCTAAAAATGATTGTTTGTTAAAGCTCATCCCTAATCTCACCTTTTCTATTATAATGTATTTAATTATACTGTGCGTTAATTCATATCTTCTGCATTTCTAGTGTGTTGTCCCAGTGAGTTTTAAGTGGCTGTTGTCTTAGCTCTAATCACACTCGTAAAGAACATGTGTTTGTCTCCTGGTTGTCTGATTTGTCTTGTTTACAAGACTTGACTGTTGTCAAGATCACAATGCCTTTCACAACAGGAATTATCTATGAATAGGTACATTTAATTCTTTTATTTGAGGTGGAAAAATGTTTTAATTGCTTTTAGGCTGTGAGTTTGGCAAGAGCAATTACCGTGCCAATTATCATCCTAGCCTCTTGTCCTTACAGGCCAGCCAGTTTGACTGTTCCAGTTTCTTTGAAGCTGCCATTAAGCTCCTTCTCTAATATTAAGTATATTCATAGTAATTGGGTAGCAATGTGTGTGTGTGTGTGTGTGTAACGAGTGTGGTGGCTGGTGGAATGTGAAGTCTTACATCATCACAAACTCATATATCTGCTGAACTAGGACTCCAATCTTATGAATGGTTCACTTCACCTAATTGCACTTGGGTTTTTTTTTGTTTTTTTGTTTTTTTTTGCTTGTTTTTTGTTTTTTGTGTCAATAATGTAAGAACCGGCAGTAGTCAAATAGAGCAGATAAATCCAAAAAAAAATTGTTAACTTGTGTATTTATTTATTTATTGTTTTTTATTCATTGATTGATTGATTTACGTAGTTTAACAGCATCAGTGTATCAGTGTTTTCTTTATTGACATTGAAATTTTCGTCCATATTGGATTGTACTACAGATACTTAAATCAACAAGTGTCGAATTGAAATTCCATTTCAGGGTCTGAACATAATTAATAAAGTGTATGTATGTATGGCTTTTGTAGTAATGTTCTCTTTGGGTGAGACATTAATATGGTTGTCACAATTATTTAAGTGGATCATAACTGAAGTACAGTATGTAGGTCTCACCATTGAGCAGGCTATATTAACAAATGTACCGGAGAAAGGGTCAAGTCTACTGTCGTGGTAACTGGAGTTGGTAGAACCTACTCTGTGTGGGTTGGTGATTATCATATTTGATTTGTTTCAGGGTAATCAGGTTATTTATGATGTATGTGTCTGTGTTTAAGAGACTGTGGGTGTGTGAAGCTGCTATACTGATTCGTCGCCGTGTGCGTCTGATTGATTAATGCATGGAGTGTGGGCGTGTGCAAGTCTGCATAGACGACATTAGAACAATTAGCAAGGCATGAGCCCATCTCTAACATCAGCTAACATGTCTAAAGCATTGGGTGGAGCCAACTCGTGGAGAATAGGTTTATTTTACCACACCAGATGGAAGTAAGCCGCAAGTTTAAATATTGTACATTCCACAGGTTCTGGCCTCTGGCTTCATACTAAATGTATAAATAGAAATTCATGACACTTGTACATTCCCTTGAGAAAGTCTGGGGAAAAAGTCTGGAATGTGGAGGAGAAGCGTGGAGTTGGAGACTTGATCATGGAGGTGTTGTGGCTTATCGGATGTGAGGCTATGTCGCCTTTTATACACTAATACGATACATCATACGCAGTTACCAATCAAATCATTGAGGACTTGCTATGGTTTGTGTAGTATGGTCTAGAGTTTTATCACACGGTGTGGAATGTCAGCTATGTTTTTTTAATTTGTTAATAGGAGTGACAATGTTTCTGTTGAGCTGGTTAAGCTAAAATGTAGAACTAGATTTTTACCAATAGCGAGTGAATTAAGAAGCACTAGTAGTGGAATGCTAAATCAATAGAGATGAAGAATTTAACTTAATTTTCTTTACTATTAGTCTCCAATATCTCAACTCATATTTGAATTGTGTACAGCTCTGTTTGCTGATGTTGATATTTATTTGTGAATATACTAGCAGTCATGTCAGGCGTAACACAGCCTCCTCATTGAAGATCATTAGACGGCTGTTTTATGTACGTACACGAGAACTAGCATAGCAAAGTGAATGAAACTGTGGCATCTTCACGCTTGGTATGAACAGCCAGCCAGTTGTGCAAGCTTTCAGCACTCAGTCATTAATTACAACTAACTAGCTAATCCCTAGACACAGTTACATGATTAAATGCAGATGTACCCACCGTACCTATTATTTGATAAATATACAAGCAGACAAATGTTGCTATTGAGAGGAAATATCATCAGCAACTTTGAACAAACCCATGTTGTACTACTCCAAAGGCAGGCCAAGTTAGATATTCTTATGTCTAGATCAGCATGCACACATGTCTACAGGATGGCTCCTTGTGGGGGGGTGTAAGCCACAACAAGATGTGCTGCAATGTCAATATTTCTGTACACTTGGCTTTCACCTTTATGTGTCTATTTTATTAATACTCAAGAATAGATGAAATATATATATCTGTAACATGGGATGGATATGACGGGCGGTAGATCCCGAGATTTCATTGTCTATCCGTTTAGAACATAGCAGTCATAGCCTTAGTTACCAGATGATTATTGTCTATCCATTTAGAACATAGCAGTCTTAGTTACCAGATGATTATTTTTCTTTCTTTGTTTCTATGTTGTCACTCTATGACAAAGACGGTAGGGACATTGTGTAGAGGAGCTCAATAATTGCAGCAAGTCTAAGGAGCTATGGCGCATAGGATGTTTTCATATGTTGTGCGCTTGACTCCAGTGAACTGGCAATAGTGATGGAATTAGAATTGAGAGAACCAATATCACTGTTTTCAGTGAACTTAAAAAAGAACATTCCAGCCCACCCATCTACATTACGAGACAAGGGAAAAGATACCATGAAAATAGTGCAGTTATAATGCAAACAATCTTTCTACTAGAAGTGGTGCCTTTAAAACACAACATTTATTATTGTTCATTATGTTATTGGTTTCTTTCTTTCTCACTTTCTCATTGTGATGTTGATTATCATTAGTTATGACAAAATTGCAAGTGTGCAAAGATTACAATGAATCTATCTTATATTTTGCATATGACACAGAAACCACGCAAACAACGTTCTTGCATTACTCATGAACCCAAAATTAATAAAGCTCTAGAAGGGAAGAGACTGTCTGTAGTATCCTCCCTTCTGGTATTTAGTATCCCTGTGCACTCACTTGAACAACACTGTGCTGGACTACTTCACAATACAAAAACAGAGGTCAGCTATGTTTTAATAAGTGACTGAAATAATTTTTAATGTGAGTTGCTACTCATGGGAGTGGTCTGTGTTTGTGAGTTATTTCCCCCCAGAAATATTTGTGATGATTCCATGGCATAATCAGTCTTTATACAGTATTACATAGACAATGAAGTTTGTTCTCTTACTGTGCATGTACAATAACACTTTAAAAAGGGATATACAATCATATATAATTATATAAATGTATTGTATCTTGTCCTTTTACCACTCCTTATTTAACATTTAAAGCTTAGGTTGAGACTTAATCTTGGTGATATCAAAGGGTCTCTAGGATATCAAAGGTTAATGTCACTGGGATGGCTGCTTTGTAAGCATAAATATGTAACTAGGAGACGAGAAGTAGTCACAGTTTTATAGTATGTGTCTGTGGGAGGAGTTGTATGTTTGAGTGTGTAAAGGGTGGAATGTTCTGTGATACAGGGTGTATTGGCTAGGAAGGAGTGATCTTTATTGAGATCAATGAGAAGTCTTAATTGGATAGTCTTGTTTCTATTACAATTCAGTCATTGCATGTGATCCTAACTTTAGAATGATTTGGTAGATGAATATACTCCTTTTTTGTAACTACTTGTATTGTGATTAGTTTTTGTTTCACAAAGTGTACTTACTTTTAATCAGTTGTCTTGATAACTTCAATCTCATTCTTTATCCAATGATAAAGAATTTGGCCATTTGATTATCCAGTCAGCCATGAGAAGTTGATTTTTTTTTTCCCCCGTTATTATTATTATTATTATTGTTATAGTTGGACTCTGGTTGATTTGTCTTGCTTTGTGTAGACTGAAATGGACTCTTCTGACAGTTCTTTGGTTTGTCAAGCTATGGAGGTGGTGGGTCTATATGTATCATGGGTGGACATAACCCTTATTGCAAATGAAACCTTCATGAGGTGTGTGTGTGTGTGATTATGCAAGTGATGTGAGTGATATCTTTACGATGTTTCTTGTAGCCTCTTGTTAAAGTACTTGTCCAACTCTAACCTCAGGGAGGGTGCAGCAGACTGCTTGCATGAAATAATTGGCAAAGGTAAGGCAATTGCGTTTTTATTAACTTTTTTTTTTGAAATCATAAAGCCAGTTAATTTGTTGCCCTGGAAAGCATATTTGACAATACAGGAAAGAGGTACAATATAAACAGTACAATTTTCCCAGGCCAGTCGATTCAAGAGCAGTTTGCTGCAAAGACAGCACTATCTTACGCTACATATTGGAATCTGCCATAATGATTTTAACTGCTAAAATAGTTGTGTATCTTGTACATATGTAGGTATGGATCCTATTGCCAAGACAAAACTTATAGAGTCACTTTATGATGTTTTGGAGACAGCTGGAATTTTGGTATTAAGAAAAGGCAAGGTACTGTATATGTATAGCGACTAAACAGCAACTTACCTATCACTCATAAAATCATTTATTTTTGTGTTGATTTTGATGTTATAATTTTACTTCGCCATTTTAAGTCTAATTGTACATAGGATGAAGACGACATTGACTTTCAAGTGAAATTGTCAAAACTGATGAATGGAATAGGGTGTGGCTTGATTAGCAGCTGGAATAAGTAAGTGTTATTCATGTAATCCTAGTAATGTTTTTATCTTTGCCGTATATGATTTATAAGGTAAGATTAATTAAAATTCTTCTGATAGGGTATAAAATAGCTATTAGTAATGTGTAAGAGATAGTTGCAGCATCAGCTCTGTTCTTGTCGCCTTAAGTGTGGCGTCACTAGCTGTGTCTAGTTATGTTTGTAGAAGAAGGACGCTAAGAGGAGATCCAATCATAAACTTTGCTAAAAGTTTGTCTAGACTCAACTTTAGTAATATATTTTTTGTATGGGATATGATAGAGTGCAAGTGTCAAATATTAGCATGTGAGAGAGGGAGTTGTTCAGGGCCATTGAGTAGCAAGTCATACTTGTGATACTCATGTCCTCAATACATTTGCTATGTATTACATAGCAAATGTATTGATTAATTGTGTATGTAATGATACTGAGACATAAAGTAGGATCAAATATATAAAGCCTGAGAGAGTATACGTATGTTGTATAATATTATATATATATGTATTAATTAGAAATATTCTCTCTCTTTTAAACATAAGAATTAAAAATATTTGGTCCCAGGAACTCTGCTATGTAATTGTATGGTTAAAAAAAAAGCCTGTGAAAGAGAGAGAATACACCTAATGAGTAGAAGGCTGAGAAAGAGAGAGAATACACCTAATGAGTAGAAGGCTGTGAAAGAGAGAGAATACACCTAACGAGTAGAAGGCTGTGAAAGAGAGAGAATACACCTAATGAGTAGAAGGCTGAGAAAGATCTTGTGAGGTGATATATGTATGTATGTTAATATCATCCAAGTCTTCAATGCAAGAAAAGTGATATTATTTTGAAATACCACAGCAATGGATTGATCATGACAATCTATTTGTGACCTGGGCTATTTTATCCACTAGGCAATATCGTAGTGATTTTCCTGGGCAACTTTATTTATAAACAGAAATAATAGTTTGAGAATGGTAGATCAGAGTGGGACGATTCATTAGACTACACAAGATTATTATAAAATAATAGTTTGAGAATGGCAGATCAGAGTGGGACGATTCATTAGACTACACAAGATTATTATAAAATAATAGTTTGAGAATGGCAGATCAGAGTGGGACGATTCATTAGACTACACAAGATTGTTATAAAATAATAGTTTGAGAATGGCAGATCAGAGTGGGACGATTCATTAGACTACACAAGATTATTATAAAATAATAGTTTGAGAATGGCAGATCAGAGTGGGACGATTCATTAGACTACACAAGATTATTATTTCTTCGCTGCAAATAAGTTACTATTTTTGGCTATAGTATCAGCATAATAATATATTATGATAGCACAGAAGACTGAGGTATTCAGCTTGATTGCACTTGTTCAGTGAGGTGAGAAATTTTACTTCACCTCGTAAAAGTTTTCCTGTGCCACTAGTACTATTAATTCTAAGATAGTGAATTCGTATATCTTGATTCACTGCTAATGAATACTGCTTTTCCGAGACATTCTGACTGCAGTAAATTTTCATAGAACTCAAATTCTTTTCTTGTTTCTGTAATTATGAGGGGCCAAATACATTTTATAGTTCCTGTCATTGTCTGCCGTGATTGGAATACTGGAATTTACCGGTCATGACTTGCACCTACCTGGCTGGACTAGAATTGTCTTCTCCCACTGTTGAGAGGCACAACAATGTAGTTAGAGAAGCAACCATGGCTGTAGAGTGAAGTGGTGTTTGTGGAGGGTGAAGTGCGGCAGGGTTGGGGCCAAATACTATGAATAGTACTTGCATACCAATCATGCTGCACGTAAATTGCCCATTCAGAAATGTGTGGGAAAATTGCTGTTCAATTGATCACACAAGAAAAGTGAAATACATGGTAGCTGAAATAGTATGGTAAGTGTCCATGTGTGCAGCTCAAGCCTTGGAAACGTCGAGTAGTTTCTATGTGGAGATTATGTCCTTCTTTAGCGCAGAATTCTACATGTGTTTGACGGAATTTTTTCAACAGACTTGAAGGAGCCATTTAAATTCTAGCTGAAATACAGAGATAATGAGTGAATGGTACAGTGTAATTACAGTGCAAATGATTTTTTAAAAATGCTGGCTACTGTTAGCTAGTGATAGCACGGGTAACCTGTGCTATTAGGGATTATTAGCACTCATATAGCAATTGAAATAGCACTTGGCTTCATCTCTTGCTATTTCAATGGTGTTACTCGTGCTATTAATCCCAAATGCATGGTTTAGTTACCATGCTATTACTCATACAAATACAAATACTTTGAAGAACTCAAATACTAATACTTTCTAGATTTAATATTTCAATTGCAAATACAATTACTTTTGAATTTCATCACCATGAGCTAGTGTGTGTGGATTATGATCATATATTATTTGCTTTTATATAACATTAGAAGCTTAATTTCTGTATTTTATAATAATAGCCAAGTAAAAGGTGACAGCACCTAATAAGAATTAGCTCTTCAAAACTAAGATGTGTTGAGTCGAAACTTGCGGAAGATGTAGGAATGCATAAATTATAATAAGCTAATTTTGCTTGTTTTCTTTTTTCCATCGACTTTTCCTGAAATAAACAAGAGGATTTTCTTTTGTGATAGTAGTGGAGTTTGAAAATGCATCATGCACCACAGGTGTGAGCCCTCACCACTACACTTGCACTAGCTAGCTGTTACCAAATCTTTTTGGCCTCCATCTTCGAGATTCGTTTTTGAGTGATTGACAGACTTACTGACAAAGTGAGTACTGAAACCCTCACATGCATATTTCAACTTTAATTTCAGCACTAATAATTTTAATTAAACAATTAATTAATCTCAAGACTACATTTTTTTGGCATGTTTAAGAACACAGGTTAAAGTTATTTTAAAGCGTTGGTGTACAATTGTGAACTGCACTTAAAATCAGTTTCACTCATTCTGTTTTGTGCTCTAAACTACTATTTGGTACAGGATCATCAAACAATTTAGTAGCCTTAACTATAGTGTCTATTTTTTAGGACTAGAAAATTTGTCATTTTATAATGGCTGAGAGTTTGAATGTAGTAATGCTTGATAACAAGGACACAAAATATTTTATATTGTGAAGCACCAAAATGTGAACCCTCCACTAGCTAGCTTATTTAATCAATATAAATGTCTTCATAAGAGAAGCTTAACATGCAAATGATACCCACCAATAGTTTCAACATGGAGCTCCAAGTCAACCACTTGGTTGACTTTTCAGCATTAAGAAAACTGCATTCTGCAAGAACTTATTTGCTCATGTGATTATGATGTGATGAAAGGGGAGTTACCCACAGAAGCTAGTATCGATGTGTAACTATCAGCTCCACGTTTTCTCAAAATCAGCTCAAAAAAATGTAGCACAATAAAAGGTCTTGAATCGCATTTCTGAGTTAGTTCATACCTAAATCAACAGTTTATTCAGTAATCTAAATCAGAGCATGACAGACAGACAAGCAGACTGAACAACTTGTAACTTTATAAGGGCTAGATTTTGGGTTGCTTAATATGGGATAAAAAAGAGCCATGCAGTACGTATGTAAGATCAACTACTAGAGAATAAATAATTACTTAAGATAGAGTGTGATTTTCTTGTCCCTGTGCTGTTTAGAGTACCCCTTACAAGGTTTCATACACAGGTATGGGCACCCTAGGATCCCACCCCCTAGACTTTTTGGAAGTCAACATGGTACAACAGCTGAAGTTGATTCAGTGAGTAGTAGGATTGTAAAATCATGCGCGTGCCAGAACACTGATCAGTGTGAAGTATATACGGTTTTATATAGGCATGTGCATCAAAGTAGAATGAGTTTAAAAAATGGGTGTGGCTAAGTGCGGCACTTTTTCCCACCCTCAGCAAAGAATCCTGTATGACACCCTGCTTAACTTTAGATACTGGTGATTTGTTTCAGCACAAATGAGTGAGCTAGCCTAATGCTTTATAATATTTGTAACAGCAATGAGCTAATCAATAGAGCTTACTACCTCCGAATAAGAAAATAAAAGTTTAAAAACAATTTTTTTTCTTGGTATTCAGAAACACTGAGTGAGCTCTTTCATGAATGCTATTATTTACTACCATCTAGCTTTCTTGATGCATGAGTTTAATTCTTAGCAGCATCATAATATCTAAGTGTATTTGTGGCTTATAGCAGCATGGTAGGATTGTTTATTCACCTTTTATAACAACATGGTAAAGAAAAGTAGTTTCATTTTTTTGCAACTTTATAAAGGTAGCTATTTGTAATCCTGTATGATTTGGTATTTGAGAAAAGTAACAAAAATTAAGTTCACAGCAACAGCCTGAAAGTCTTTTCTCAGTGGTTGCCAATTTCATTATTCCATCACATGGGCTAAATGTGCATTTTGTACATCCAATAAGTCACTTACTGAGGATTAAATATAAAAACTATAGTGTAATTTCTCTTACATTATTTTAAGAGAGGAACATGAGCAACATCGCCATAGGGAAAGGAGGAACCAATGCATGTATGGGAGATTTAGGTCTGAAATATTGAGAGATTGATTACAAAACAGTAATTGGATAGTGCTACTTTGTTGGACTCTGATAGAAGAAAGAAATATATCAAAAAGTTATGTGAGATAGATATGGTCCGGTGTATGTTTCCTGTCTTTCTTTTTCTTACAACATGGAACCTAATAGATTTCATTTTTTGATTCATAGAGTTAGCTACTACACACAATAACTTGTTTTTATAAATGGCTGCACCCTGTATGAACCAATAAATAACCAGAGATTTACAAAAACTATGTTCACAGAAATACTAGCTACAATTATGTGTAAATTGGTAGCTATGGAGATGATCAGTATAAAAGGTGTGAGAGATTTTATATGCAATAAAGAATGCTGTCATTATCCACCAAACTACTGTTAGTAATGGGTGATTAAATACCCCTAGAGTACTTATTTACAATTTTACACGAATGATCAATACTGTCACACAAGGGTAGGAGGTAGTTATAATTGGAGTAGATGTTCCTGTGGCTTTATGTGTAGGTATGTATGTTAATAATACTCACATGTGAGATACTATATACTATTTAATTTCATTAAGTTTTTTTGTTTTTCCTAGACTAGTGAAATCTGATGATGCTTACAAAGAATTGACGTACACAGCAATAGAAAAAAAATTGCCATATTTGCACAGGTAAGTACATCTGTGGATTTCTCAATTGGTATGTACTGAGCTTATAATAATGCACATTGTCATGTGACGTTGAAGTGACCTTTTTTACCTAATGACATGAATTGGGGAGAGGAAAAATTTGTTTATGAACAGTGTAGCATAATTATGTAATTTCTTTAATGTGTTCATTTGTTCCATTTTAAAGAACTACACCTTGTTTCTAATAAGTATATATGTGTGTGCATATTATATCCTGTAGTGAGACACAGCTAGCCAACTACCTATTTCTGATCTACAATTCTAAATCTCAAGTCACATTTGTTTAATATTCACTTTATGTTTCAATTTTCAACGAGTTGTCACTTTGAAGAGGAAATACATACTTTATTTCCCTTTTTCAACATGTTACAATACAGATATCTTAGTGATGAAGATGACGGGGTATCAGAAGCTATCATTCCATTTGCTGTTCAATATGTTGGTATTTTGAAGGTACATACTACGTTAGTAGAGGTTTGCAGTAGGATAAATAATACGTACAGTATAGTTCATATTCAATAGTGTATTTTGAGAGTCATTGTGTGGTGTTACAAGTTTCAAAAGCAAAATTGTTTTGCAGTTCAATTCTGGTATATTACCATCTTTACAGTTATCTTTTATTATATTAAACCTATCACTGACAACTATCATTGACTTGCATGCACACAAACTCACTTCACTAATTCCATAAAAATTAAGCTGTGCTGTGTAGTAATAGAAGAATATATTTTTGTCTGTAGCAGACAAGTACACTGTCAGAAAGTGACAGTTCTGGAGTTCAAACTCTGTTAGATGCGGTCATCAGGAAACTTCGCTATGAAGAGAGCTATGATTTCGATAATGAAGGAGAAGATGAGCTGATGTTCATGGACTATAGGAAGCAGCTGAAAGTTCTCTTTGATAACATTGCCCATGTAGTAAGTTGCTACCAGTTTTTTTGTCTTTGCTGCAATTGATTTTTACAAATTGTGGGGCTGGGAAGGTACGTCTCGACTGGCAGCATGCTATTATTGTATGTAAATATTTTAATGAGGATTTTTAGCTTATAAAACACTAATTGATTGCTGTATTATAGACATATTTTGCATTTAATTGTGGTCACTATAATTTTTAGTGAAATACAAGTTTTTTAAATTTCTGGGCAAGAAATATAAAATAATTTGACGAAAATATTGCTGGTGATTTTTTAATGAAATGAACTATTTAAAGAGTTTTCAGACACATTTTGATATAATAAATTTTTAAGAATAAACTAAACACTTGCACAGTGGATATTGAAACCCGAACAGCATTATAGGATGTCAATTTGAAACTAAAATTATTTGTGATTGTTGTAGTTTACTGTGTGTACATGTATTAGTGTCATGACTATATTTCAGGATTCAGGTGTTGTAGTTTACTGTGTGTACATGTATTAGTGTCATGACTATATTTCAGGATTCAGGTGTTGTAGTTTACTGTGTGTACATGTATTAGTGTCATGACTATATTTCAGGATTCAGGTGTTGTAGTTTACTGTGTGTTCATGTATTAGTGTCATGACTATATTTCAGGATTCAGATGTTGTTTTAAGAACTTGCCAGTCCTGGATTACATCAGTATTGTCTGATGTAGAGAATCAGCCATTTGCCAATGTTGAGTTAGTACTCCGCCTTGTCTACATGCTAGGTGAAGTTCTTACTGACAAGGTGTGTGTGTGTGTGTGTGTGTGTGTGTGTTGAACTCTGCTATCACTGTGTGTTTGTGTATGTGTGTGTGTTTGTAGAAATATGGTGCAGTCAATGATCCCAATACTCCATGGCATCAATTAATATGCACAGTAAATATAACAGATTCATGTGAATACTTCAAGTACAGTTTGTATGTACATATGACATATATTGTGACAATATGTAGGAAATTTGGCATAGTGCAACTCATGAAACTTCAAACATTGTATTCCAGGCGGGAAAATTTTTAAATTATGCATTAGATGTGCAATGTGTACCATATTTATAATTTATATTTCAAGTGCTCCTGCTACTGTAATATGGAGAAAAAAAATTAATAGTGCTTCCTTCTTATTTACAGGTTTTAAAAAGCAGAGCATCTTTATATCCACATTCAGCAGTCCTTCAACAAGTATGTGTAGTTGATTAAAGTTAGATGACCTGTAGTTAGAGCCATTGTTGTAATGTGTTAATTTTAGTACTATGAAGTGTTGGTGAGATATGAGAAGATTTTTACAGTTGAAACATCCTTTATAGCTCCAGTTATGGTGAGTTAAATACCTCTATAAATATTGACATGAGTTTATTTCTGTGATGAGCGAGTGTGAAAAGCCTAAGGGTCTAATGAATTCTATAGTCATTCTTAAGTATTGATTCAGTAATACTCACCACTTACATCTCTTGACTCTACGTTTTTTTAAACCATCATTGCAGATTCTAATAATTTTTACCATTATAGTATTGGCAAGCAAGTGAAGCGAGTGTGACAGTATTATGGGTGGATATTGCAAAATCGGGTATAATGTATGTGTGTATGGATGGTGTGTATGCCCCTTAAAAGCACATGCGGGTGCCTTTTTTCTCTCCTAAAAACACAGCATTTTAGGCTTGACCCCAGTTTCTTCTGATACTACAGTAAAACTGTGAAAACTCTTGTTTTTCAAGTCCCAAAAAGTTTCTGTGACTGGTTACTATGGCATTGAAAATTGAAAGCCTTTACCAGACATAAATTCAAAACTTGCCATTTTAAAAATTGGAGCTGCTAAGTGCCACTTGTTGGTTATCAAGAGCCAATGGTAGTCAGAAAGGCTTCTAAAGATCAGGGGAAGCTGAGATAAGTATGTAATTTAATATTAATTAGCTAAAATTGCATGAATAACTCCAGCCTTTTTTTTTTTTTTTTTTTTGTAGCTGAGAGCTTGTTCAAAAGTTACTGGGTAATAGAAGTAGTCAGAATGGCTTAAATTTGATAATACAGACTGTAAAAAAGTAGTTCTGTATTTATTTGCTGTATTATGGTCAACTGTGTATTATATATATTATTATTGCAGCTTTGATATTTTTACTTGAATATTTCCGCATCACGCGAGCGTTCTGTATTCTCCCATATTGTACGGTTTATATTGTACGCTACTTGTAGCGCGCGCGTAGCGAGTAAAATCAATGAAAATTGTATTGTAACCGGTTGAGAAAAAATATCAAGGCAGCAATAAATCACTTATCACACTCGTCGTACAATATGGGAATGATATTTTACTCTCACGCCACATTTTCACTCGCCTTTGGCTCGTGAAAATATTTTGCGTGCTCATAAAATATTTTCCCATATTGTACTCTGACTCGTGCTATAAGTATTATTTATAGTACTTATTACATGAGTCAGAGTGTGATATGGCGAAATATTTCATGAGCAGGCTAATTTATTTTCACGAGCCACGGGTCATGTACCTAAAGATATCATTGTGAAGATATCTAGGGTGGAATATATAATACTTATAGCACGAGTCAGAGTACAATATGGGAAAATATTTTACGAGCACGCAAAATATTTTCACGAGCCAAAGGCGAGTGAAAATGTGGCGTGAGAGTAAAATATCATTCCCATATTGTACGACGAGTGTGATAAGTGATTTATTGCTTCTTTGAAATTTTTCTCAACCGGTTACAATACAATTTTCATTGATTTTACTCGCTACGCGCGCGCTACAAGTAGCGTACAATATAAACCGTACAATATGGGAGAATACAGAACGCTCGCGTGATGCGGAAATATTCAAGTAAAAATATCAAAGCTGCAATAAATATATATATAATATATATATAGAATCTATTTTTGTCATCATAAAATAAAAGCTTCTTCAGATAAAATACATCATATAACAATATTGTAATTTTATGCAACCTAACAAGGCAGGCTCACTCGCCATTTGTGCTCAAGCACACCACTTTGTATTCAAGCAATACAATCTGATACTTGATTAAGAAATTATTACATGTATGTATATAATGCATATAGATGTGCCAAATGGTTGATATTTTATAGGGTATTGTGGTCAAATCGCTACAATTTTTGTCTGACAATTCCATCATTCTGTGATAGCTATACTAATATGACTTAAATTTACATTGGTACAATTCTATATACATGCACATCTGTGTGTATATAGGCTAAATATTGCACTATCAGAGAAAATGTGGCTGCTCTTTACTATCGCCAATGTTTTTAAGTGCTAACTTTTTAAATTTAATCTCTACGTTGTTTGGTTTTACTTATTTAAGGAGTCATTTCTGGGAGCTAAGGGATTGAGGCATCCTAGCTGTTCACTACGGAGCAGGTTATCTTATCTTCTAGTGAGATTCATCAAGGCAATCCGGTGGGTCATAATTTATTTTTTGATTGGTGTTGTGTTCCATAAATCTGTGTACTAATACTCTGTTACATCAATTTAGTCAAAGTTGTCATGTTTGTATTAGATCTAGTATCAGTGTTTATGCAGAATTAATACTGGAAAATTTGCAGGACCTTCTTCTAATGCTCCCAGTAAGTATATTTTAATATCTAAAATTTTGTGGGTATAGAGCTAGTGTTGTGTTTTAAGCACTGATGGTGAATGAGCTAACCTAGCCATATTGCCGAGGGATTTGTATATGAACACATGTATATTTTCATTTACATTCTGATTTTAAACCTTTTTTTTTTTCAAGTAAAAGAGAATTTGGTTTAATAGACAGATAAAATTTTGGTCTTGTTATTGGCAAGCAAGCGAATCAAGTGAGACACTATCAGGGGTAACACAATGAAAATTGGGGATATTTGTTTGTTGTCGAGCAAGCAAAGCGAGTGAGATACTATTAGGGGTGGACAATAGAAAATTGGAGATATTTTCGATGTATATATATTATATATATGTATGGATTGTACATATGCCCCTTAAACGCACGTGCGGGCTCTTTTTTCTCTATAAAAAAACCCTGGCTTTTTGGGCTTACCCCCAGAATCTTCCGGTACTACAGCGATAAGGAAGCCTAATTTTAGGGTTAGGCTCAAGACTGTACGAAGGGTCCTTAGAAATACTTTCTTTTTCAAGTCGCAATAACTTGTTGCGAGTAGTTACTATGGCATTGAAACCCTTTACCAGACTACATTTTAAAAACCCGGCCGTTTTTATTCAGAATCTGAATGCCTGTTATCAACTGGTCGGCTGTTTTTTAAGCATCTGAGTGCTTGTCATCAAGAGCTACTGGTAGTAATGAATACCAGAAGCTACTATTACTTGGGGAAAACTGAGGTAAGCACTCTTTCTGTAATTGTTACCTAAATAAAATTTAAAAAAACTCCCTCATATTTTTTGTAGCCGAGTCAGAGTGCTTGTCTTCAAGAATTGCTAACAATTCAAATAGCCTGAATGGCTTAAATTCAGGACTTGAGAGATTGAGGTAAGAAAGAAAAATTTTGTATTTGTTTGCTAAGTGGTCAACTTCTATTTATTTATTTATTATTTATTTGTTTATTTATTTATTTATTTACTTACTTACAGTAGATAAGTGAGGTGGTGTGATAACAGAAAAGAATGGTGCAGTGAGGTGGCTGAGGGTCAGGCTCTAAGAGCTGGAGCTGCCAAAAAACAAAAAAAATTAAAAAGAAAATTAAAGGTGGAGGAACAACATTTAACACATGAACACAATGAAGAAAAAGTGCAAATATTGTTAGGATCAAATCTGTGAATGAATTTACTGAACTAAGCTAAAATCGTACTAGGCTCGCTCGATATTTGTGCTCAAGCACACCACTAATTGGTGAGTGAGCGAGACACTTTCAGGGGTAACATAATTGAAAATCGGGGATGTTTGTATATGTGTTTGGACGTACGTATGTCATTTTGTACTTTGACCCTCTTGTACTTTCGAGTTAGCTCGGTGTTCGACCCCGTCCCAAACGTCACTAAACAGTATCCTCTTGTTTATTGATCATTACCCGTATCATCCTAGAAATTGAATTGTTTACCGCTTTGAATTCTTTGCCGGTGCAGTTTAAACTCAAAAACTTACTGTTCCATTTCTATTCGAGTTAGTGGCAGTGATAAGTTGATAGCTATTAGTCATAAGCCCTACACAACATTATTTAGTTGAAAATTCATTGTCCACTAGACTTACCTTGAGGTAGTATGTTCAGTTATGTGAAAGTATGGTGCGTTACAACTATTATTACACAAAGAAAAGTCAGTTTGTTTGTTGTTGTTGTTGTTTTTTTTGTTTTTTTTGTTTGTTTTTTTTTTTTCCAATTCAAACAGTTGCGGGGAGTGGTTACTATGGCATTGAATGCCTTTACCGTATAATACGTAATTTAAAAACTCGACTTTATTTTAGTAGCTTGAGTGTTAGAAGTGAAAGCCAATCTTTTTAACAATAGTGTAGTTTTAGGCTCGCTCGCCATTTGTGCTCAAGCACACCACTAGTTGGTGAGCAAGCGGAGCAAGCGAGACAGGATTAGGGTGGACAATGCAAAATCGGGTATATGTTATATATGTATGTATGGATGGTACGTATGCCCTTTAAACGCGCGCGTGTGTGCCTTTTAAGGAAGCTACCATTACTTGGGAAAAGCTGAGGTAAGTACATAATTCCATATTTGTTAGCTAAAATTACAAAAATAGCTCTGGCTATGTTTTGTTGGTAGAGCTGCGAGCTTGTTCAACAGTTACTGGTAATTGAGGTAGTCAGAATGGCTTATTGGATACTACAGAAGTTATCACTATTCCTGAAATTGAGGGGAGAGAGTAATTCTATAATTAATGGTCAACTACTTTTTACTTTTTTGCATGATCTAAGCTAAAGTATATTATGTAACAATACATGGGTGTAGAAAATCATACCGATTAGCTAATTATACCTTGTCAAGAATAATTTTAAGTTTGACAGAATCTTACAGAACTTTCTCCATAACAAGGGAGATAGAACCAGGTGAAACCAGTGGTAAATAGTTTTATGTGACCTAACAAGGCTCGCTCGCCATTTGTGCTCAAGCACACCACTAGTTATGTCATTTTGTACTTTGACCCTTGCATTTTTGTGTTTGCTTCGTGGTCTGTCCCTTCCCATACCTCCACTAAACAGAATCTTTCGGTTTAGTGATCCCGTATAATTCGAAGAAATTAATTGTTTACCCTGTCATATTAGGTTATTTCTGAATGACACAAGACGCACTTCTGTTAGACTCAACACTGCTCAGTAATTATTTAGAACTTCTTGTTTTTTCAAATCGCAAAATGTTAAGGCGAAAGGTTACTATGGTTTTGAAACCCTTTACCATACATAATTAAAGAACTCGGCCGTTTATAGTAGCTCTGAGTACTGGTTGTCAAACGCTATTAGTAACTCAGATAGTCAGAATGCAATATTAGAGACTACAGAAAATACCAGTACTGGGAAATTTGAGGTAAGAAGTAGTTCTGTAATTGTTAGGTGAAATATGGTAGGTCACAACGGCTACCTACTTATACTTTAGAAATGGACTGATAGACTCTTTTGCAAGTTTTTCGTTTGTGCAGAGGCTTGCTCGCCATTTGTGCTCAAGCACACCCTGAGTACCAAAGTAAGTCCTCTTTGTGAATTTTGTTTAGTGTACGTTTTAGTGCATTGTGAAGTTGAAGTGTATTCTGTATTTAATGGCACACTAAAGAAGTAGTGTTACTATAGCAGCTTTTTAGGATACTTACATTCAGTAGTTAGAAACATTAATAACCCAAGTTTGCTAACAAGTCGAGAATGAATTAATAATAATAAAATAAATAATACTTAAAACACACACACGCACACACACTTGTATTTAACATTGCATGTCAAAGGATAACTTTTTTCTGACTTAACTTTAGTACATCTAGTTTGTGACATAATCAATATTTAGCGCATGAAACGAAACACAATCAGGGGTTTGTAATTTGAGCCAATGGTCCTTAGGGTTGGTCTGCTATCTGCTGCCAACCCGATGGCATTCCTTATAAATAGCCTTACTTGATTGACACTCACAAAAATTCTTGCTGTCAAATTACTGGAGCTAAATAGAGTAATAGTGTAGCTCATCATCTATTTAATGACAATCTAGCTTCACCACTAAAAACTTGTTCAATTAATTTAAATGAAACCTTTAAAATAGATATGTACATAAGCATGGGTTATTTTAGTAAGGAATATGCAATGTCAAAAAATAATGTAATACTTATTATTACATGAGTCAGAGTGTGATATGGTGAAATATTTCAAGAGCAGGCTAATTTATTTTCATGAGCCAGCGGCAGAGTGAAAATAAAGCCTGAGAGTGAAATATCTTGCCATAACACTCTGACAATTGTAATAAGTGGTTTATTCCACACTAGAGGAAGGGTAACTCACAGCCATAAAGTTGGTTGTAGGGGCTACCCACACCCCCAGCTGATATTTTAACAGCTACTCTAACCCTGTTGAGCAGGATAAAGAGTAGGGTACACCAGAGGGAGGTAGCTGTAAAACCTAGAAAATTGAAAAAGTTTGGCTGGTTGCTATAACTATAAGGGTAGCTTGCCAGGTGAAATAACAGCAGGAAATCAAGGGTCAGGTACCTAAAAATATCATTGTGAAGATATCTAGGGCGGAATAAAATTATTTCACCCTAGATATCTTCACAAATTCTTCTTTCAAGCTGTTATTTCACTCTGTACTGTGCAAGCCCATTACCCTTGTCGTTATAGCAACCAGCCAAACATTTCAATTTTCTAGGGTTTTTACAGCTACCTTCTTAGGGTGTGGGTAGGCCCTACAACCAACTTTACACTGTGAGTTACCCTACCTCTAGTATAGTGTGGAATAAACCAATTTGTCAGAGTGTTATGGCAAGATATTTCACTCTCTGGCTTTATTTTCACTCCCTCTTGTGAAAATAAATTAGTCTGCTCGTGAAATATCTCGCCATATCACACTCTGACTCATGTAATAAGTATTTTTTATATATATATATTATTATATATGTATAATAATGAAGATTCAGATATAGTGACTGATTAAAGAAAAGTAGATTCATTGGTTCTTCAATTTTGGTTAATATACTTTATTTATTGGCTTTAGTTTTGTTGGTTTTGTTTGTTTGCTTAAACTTATTCCTACTGACTTTCCATGTTTATTATGATAAACTAAATGTGCTATCATATTACATTAAGTTATAAGAGTATTGTATATCTATGAATCTATAAACTTGGTGTTTATTTTATTTTAAACATTATTTTAGGGATCTGTTAATTACAAAGTCTATCTGTCAACGAATGACATGGTAAGTGTAATTATATGAGTACGTCAAAGCGGCATTTATGTATTATATATATAATGGAATATTAACACTTGAGGCATTACTGACCTGCTTGTACTCTCTCTGTAGAAATGTTTGTTGACTGATTTAATATTAACTACTTAAAAAGTTTCATGCACATTCTAAAACGGATGTGTTAAAATATTTATCATTAATAATGGGATTAAAGCTTTTCTTTTTCAGCCCTTTTAGTCCATGTAATATTGATTCCATTTAGTCCATGTAATATTGATTCCATTTAGTCCATGTGATGTTGATTCCCATTTAGTCCATGTGAATGATTCCATTTAGTCCATGTGTTATTGATTCCCATCTAGTCCATGTGATATTGATTCCCATCTAGTCCATGTGTTATTGATTCCCATCTAGTCCATGTGTTATTGATTCCCATCTAGTCCATGTGTTATTGATTCCCATCTAGTCCATGTGTTATTGATTCCATTTAGTCCATGTGTTATTGATTCCATTTAGTCCATGTGTTATTGATTCCATTTAGTCCATGTGATATTGATTCCATTTAGTCCATGTGATGTTGATTCCATTTAGTCCATGTGTTATTGATTCCATTTATTCCATGTGATATTGATTCCATTTAGTCCATGTGATGTTGATTCCCATCTAGTCCATGTGTTATTGATTCCATTTAATCCATGTGTTATTGATTCCCATCTAGTCCATGTGTTATTG
>WLWD01004629.1_pt1 | contig 24537 bp, 19 predicted proteins | sample 6712731 | NCBI WGS metagenome assembly WLWD01 (sample SAMN12718690, study PRJNA576275) | sponge metagenome | isolation source: marine sponge | host: Mycale hentscheli | place: New Zealand: South Island, Marlborough, Capsize Point | collected 2014-11-01 | reverse complement strand
ATATATTCTGAGACTGTCAGTGCTAGCTCTTGTTCCTCACTGCCTGTCAGGTATAATATATTCTGAGACTGTCAGTGCTAGCTCTTGTTCCTCACTGCCTGTCAGGTATAATATATTCTGAGACTGTCAGTGCTAGCTCTTGTTACTCACTGCCTGTCAGGTATAATATATTCTGAGACTGTCACTGCTAGCTCCTGTTCCTCACTGCCTGTCAGGTATAATATATTCTGAGACTGTCAGTGCTAGCTCTTGTTACTCACTGCCTGTCAGGTATAATATATTCTGAGACTGTCACTGCTAGCTCCTGTTCCTCACTGCCTGTCAGGTATAATATAATCTGAGACTGTCAGTGCTAGCTCTTGTTCCTCACTGCCTGTCAGGTATAATATATTCTGAGACTGTCAGTGCTAGCTCTTGTTCCTCACTGCCTGTCAGGTATAATATATTCTGAGACTGTCAGTGCTAGCTCTTGTTCCTCACTGCCTGTCAGGTATAATGTATATATTCTGAGACTGTCAGTGCTAGCTCTTGTTCCTCACTGCCTGTCAGGTATAATATATTCTGAGACTGTCAGTGCTAGCTCTTGTTCCTCACTGCCTGTCAGGTATAATATATTCTGAGACTGTCACTGCTAGCTCTTGTTCCTCACTGCCTGTCAGGTGTAATATATTCTGAGACTGTCAGTGCTAGCTCTTGTTCCTCACTGCCTGTCAGGTATTCTATTATTTGTTGCTTGCATTAAATGGTACTAGAGAAGAGTGGTCTCACAACTGAGAAATCGCTAGTGTATATATTTGTATTTTAGAGTGAAGTTCAATCTGAAGTGTGTGGGCTGTCAGAGTCTCAATGGGAGGCTTTGGCTGAAGAGATACAGAAACAATCTGTTACAGTGAGTCACTAAAGTGTATGTTTATGTGTGCATATTTATGTATGTATGTGTGTGTATGTGTTAGGCGTGTGATAGTTCAGTTTTGTCAGACACAGTGTCTCAAGTTGTCTCTATTCAGAGACTGCTCGAGGAATCTGGGTTTGTGGAGGTGGTGCGTAGTTTTGCGTCTGTGACTGAAGGTACAGGTGAAGGAGGCGGAGCTGGCAATTGCTATGAAGATGATCCGTTGAACTGTACTAATGGAGGTGCCCAATTCTTCTGTGGTAGAGATAAGTATAGCTCAGATATTCAGACTATTTTGAGAAGATTCTTCAGTACCTCTAACAACACTGAAAATGCTGACTCATCACAATCATCAAGGGACAGTAATGGTGTGTTTGTGTGAGTATAGGTATGTGCAAGTATTAAGATAGTTGGTATATTTGCTTGCAGATACGTCAGCCACTAGTTCTCGTGCTGTAAAGGTATTGTTTACACCGATTAACAACATTACTCTTAGCATTATGAAGAAAGCTAACAGAACATTTGAGACCATCTCTCAACTCATATCCCTGGCAGATCAGGTCAAGAACTGTTCACAATTCTTTTTAGACAACTTTGACCCAGACTCACTGGGTGGAGTCAGAGAGGTAAGGAATATGTGAGTTGCTATGGTAACTAGGGGGGAAGTGTAGACCCAGACTCACTGAGTGGAGTCAGAGAGGTAAGGAATATGTGAGTTGCTATGGTAACTAGGGGGGGAAGTGTAGACCCAGACTCACTGGGTGGAGTCAGAGAGGTAAGGAATATGTGAGTTGCTATGGTAACTAAGGGGGAAGTGTAGATCCAGGCTCACTGAGGAGTCAGAGAGGTAAGGAATATGTGAGTTGCTATGGTAACTAAGGGGGAAGTGTAGATCCAGACTCACTGAGGAGTCAGAGAGGTAAGGGATATGTGAGTTGCTATGGTAACTAAGGGGGAAGTGTAGATCCAGACTCACTGAGGAGTCAGAGAGGTAAGGGATATGTGAGTTGCTATGGTAACTAAGGGGGAAGTGTAGATCCAGACTCACTGAGGAGTCAGAGAGGTAAGGGATATGTGAGTTGCTATGGTAATTAAGGGGGAAGTGTAGATCCAGACTCACTGAGGAGTCAGAGAGGTAAGGAATATGTGAGTTCCTATTTATGAGTAATAGAATAGGTAACTGTGCTATTTGGGATTTTAGCACAACTAACACGATTGAAGTAGCATGAGGCGAAGTCGAGTGCTATTTCAATTGCTTTATGAGTGCTATTGATCCCTATAACATAGGTTGCCCTTGCTATCACTCGCTAAGTAGGCCAGCTTGTTGTTGTTGTTTTTAATCATTTGCACTGTAGCTAAACTTTATCGTTCACTCATTATCTCTGTATTTCAGGATTAGCTTCCCCTAGAATTTCGTGTTTTTTTTTACCTGTGGCTCCTCTTAATTTGTTGAATAAAAATCCGTCTGATACTGGTAGAACTTCTATGCTAAAGAATGACACGGTCTCCAACTAGAAGCCACTCGAACTGTACTTTTCCCATGCGCACTTACGTGTACTATGTCACTTAGCTACCATGGTATTTCCCTTAGTTTCTGTGCTATTTCACTTAGTTATGTGCTATTTCACTTAGTTATGTGCTATTTCACTTAGTTACGTGCTATTTCACTTAGTTATGTGCTGTTTCACTTAGTTATGTGCTATTTCACTTAGTTATGTGCTATTTCCCTTAGTTTCTGTGCTATTTCACTTAGTTACGTGCTATTTCACTTAGTTATGTGCTGTTTCACTTAGTTATGTGCTATTTCACTTAGTTATGTGCTATTTCACTTAGTTATGTGCTATTTCACTTAGTTACGTGCTATTTCACTTAGTTATGTGCTGTTTCACTTAGTTATGTGCTATTTCACTTTGTTATGTGCTATTTCCCTTAGTTTCTGTGCTATTTCACTTAGTTATGTGCTATTTCACTTAGTTACGTGCTATTTCACTTAGTTATGTGCTGTTTCACTTAGTTATGTGCTATTTCACTTTCCCTGTGCGATTTCAATTGAACCACAATTTTTCCCAAACATTGTTTAATGGGTAATTTACGAGCTATATACTATTACATGAAAAATGTAACTTAATATTAACTAAGCTAAATACAAGTTTACCTATGCAATTCAGTGCTTAAATCTACATAGTGTGTGCCCCCCACCCCCAACTGTAAATCTGGGTGGCCCCCATGGCTCCATCTCCACTTCCATAACCCCTGGTCATAGTACTTATCTTGACTGTTTGTGTTATATTGTAATGATTTCAATTCTATTTGCAGGCATTAAGAGATGTAATAGCCTATCGTCAGGGTGTCCCAGGATCCAGTGTAGGGACGCGCTATCTAGCCAATCTGTATCCCAATGTCAGTGTGGCTGATCTACAGCAAACTCTGGATTTCATCAATGCATCTTCTAGCAACAATGTGTGGTCTGTGATGAGAACTGTTAGGGATGTGGCCACACAAGCCTATGAGACGCTCACTCTGTTGAATTGGGATATATTTATGGGCATGCCCAGTGAGAATGACGTAGTGAAGTTATTCAGTAATCCTCAACAACAAGATAAACTCAACATCGACTATTTGATGGCAGGAGTAGTGTTTGATTACCCTTTACCCTCTGGTGAAGGACAAGAAGTGGGTGTGGCATTCAAGAATACAACCATCAGAATAAGGACTAATTTTTCTGCTGTAGTAGACCCTACTGAACTTATGGATCCGTGAGTGACATTACAAAGAGGTGGGGCAAGTGATGCTGTGTGAGTGACATTACAAAGAGGTGGGGCAAGTGATGCTGTGTGTGTGACATTACAAAGAGGTGGGGCAAGTGATATTTTCTAGCTAGAAACTCTTATATAGCTATATCAGCAAGCTAAGGTCTTGTATCGACCGTTAAACGCTACGGGGATAGTGCAAAAAAGCTCGTATAAAATTTTAACTTGCTTCAATAAAGCTGCAGACTGAAGTTCCGATGGGCACATAGCTATAACGAGGTCCGCACTTCGTAGATCTTCTGTTAGCTACTGATGGACCTCCAGTAGTAAAAAATCTAAGCCCAAGAAGGCCCTAACATCGAGAAAACGTCGATACCGTGCGGTGGTCGAACTAACAATTCTCCGCGAGACAACTTCGAATAGGACGGCTTCAATTTTTTTTAACCCGAAAAGCTCCGCTCTGGAGCCTGTAAACAAAAAATCGGAACGTTTTATTGGATAAACGATTTTTTATATTTCTTTGAGCGAGACATACGGTGAACGAGAAAGATTAAAACGGTAACGCGGTCGAACGGAACGACCGTTTTTCAACAAACGGCGTACCGTTTTTTTCCTGTTTATTAATTGCGCAACGGACGTTCTACGGAACGGAATTCGAAACTTTTTTTTGACTCCTACTGTATTTTATTTCACAGTAGTGTACACTGCTCAATGCTGATGGAGATCCAGTAAAGAATTTCTTGAAATAGATGCTTTTGGGAGGTATTATCCATAAAAGAAAACGACTTACTATTGATGCCAAAATGAGGTTATGTAAAAACAAAACAAAAAAACAAACAAAAAAAAAACTAGTCCAGCAGCCAAAAGTTCATGTATAACTTAAACTTTGTGAAACTTTGGCCTTCCCTTTTGAAATGTCCACCTTCTTTTCTTACCAATTCCACACAGGGAATGCCATTTTTGATCCATGGCTGTTACCAAGTCAAATATTGTATAAATATGTATATACATATGTATATATACTGTATATGTATGCAATTCAATTTGCGTAGGCGTACATGGACCCTGTTTGTTACTGAAGGTGGTGTACATGCACCCCATTCTACTAATGCACCTGCGCGTGTTATGAAGGACATATTGAGCTACAGTTTATTGCATGGTATTTGTTGAATATTAGAAATGATCAGCAGAAAAGAAATAGCTAGAGAGCTAGGGAGGTTAAAAATGCTAGAAAATGGCCGCAAAGAGTTGCCCAACCAGCGGAAGAAAAAAGGCAAAAAAAAATGAAAAAGACTGGGCTCCAAGAGGCGCTTAACAGCTTCTACTTTAGAGCAAGTAAGTTATGTTTATATCAAAACTACATTAGCTAACTTATTATATCCCATAGCTTTAGGCACTATTAGGGTCTGCAGAGCACTGACTTCGAGAGCATCCCAAACTTCATGGCTTCTGCATTCAGCCTGTTTCTTCATCGTTCTTTCTTAAAATTTAACATGCATTTATGCATTTGGGATGGAGGCATCCTTTTTAATCCTGGAAGCTCATCTAAAGAGATCACCCAACTTGTGTGCAGGATCCCTTCTTTGCCAACTGTCCACTTTAGGCTAGAATAGATTCTCATCAGCAGTTTGGGATGTCATGTGACACGTTTGCAGCAATTCACCTTTTGCTTCTTGATAAAGTTCCCACTTACTGCTACCCTGGCAACTCCAGTTAGAGACCAGTTACAGCTAGTAATGTGCAGCAGAATGTGGTACAAAGAATGACAACTAGACTGACCCGGGCCCAGAGAGCACAGAGCTTAAGTCCTCATCCACCCCCGTGGTTACCGACAATTAGAAAATATAACTGACCATGTGTAGCAAAAGTGCCTCGTGGCCAGTTACATGGTACTGACACACATGACAACGAAACTGGTGCACTTTAGCTTATGTGGGGGATTCCCCCACATAGATGTGATTTCCCACTATTTTCTGTGATCGCTTTTGAAATGCACACGAGCTAGGGCTAGGGCTAGTTAATGCACACGAGCTAGGGCTAGGGCTAGTTAATGCACACGAGCTAGGGCTAGGGCTAGTTAATGCACACGAGCTAGGGCTAGGGCTAGTTAATGCACACGAGCTAGGGCTAGGGCTAGTTAATGCACACGAGCTAGGGCTAGGGCTAGTTAATGCACACGAGCTAGGGGTAGTTAATGCACACGAGCTAGGGCTAGGGCTAGTTAATGCACACGAGCTAGGGCTAGGGCTAGTTAATGCACACGAGCTAGGGCTAGGGCTAGTTAATAGTAAAAATGAATAAAAGATGGAAATAGTAACAAAATTGCTTTTAATTTATTTTATTGCTTATTATTAATTATTAGTTTTGGAATTTATATGGTCAAAATTTTGTAAGGCAGTGATAATTTTTTTTTATTTTAGGAAGGGGGGTGGTTAGTGAGACTACATGTAAGTGAGTGTTGGAAGTGGTGAGAACTAGTGAGACTACATATTAGTGGGTGTTGGAACGGGGTGGAGAGCTAGTGAGATTAAGTGTGAGTGAGATGCTGTAACTTCTTGTGTTTGTGTTGTGTGTGTGTTTGTTGGTAGCATCTGGCATCCTGGTCCTGAAGATGCACGGTGGAAGAAACTGTATTTTTCAGGTCTGTTTATCTTCCTTCAGGACATGATAGAGCGTGCTACTGTTGAGGAGATAGTGGGTCATCGTGTCGCTACACCTGGAGTATATGTTCAACACATGCCTTATCCATGCTATATCAGAAACAAGTTCGTGGGAGCTCTACAAGTCGTGCTACCATTGGCCATGCTCTTCTCGTGGCTCTTTCCTGTTGCTATGACTACCAGGGCTGTTGTGCGAGAGAAAGAAGTTCGTCTGAAGGAGTTCATGAAGATGATGGGTGTTGGTGAAGGTCTGCTGCGTTTGTCATGGTTTCTCAACTCCTTCTTTGTACTGGAGTTGTCTGTAGTGTGCATAGTAATTATTATGAAGTATGGTGGAATACTGCCAGCGTCCAACCCCTTCCTCATATTTCTGTATCTGACTATGTATGCACTGAGCATGCTCAGTTACAGTTTCTTAGTTAGCGTGTTCTTCACTAATGCCAACTTGGCAGCCTGCGTGGCTGCTCTCTCTTATTTCATGGTCTTCTTCGCTCATCTTCCTATCATCCCATACTTCTCTTACATCAGTGCTCCTGTACTAGCAGTATGTGTAAGTAGCACATGTAAACCACATGTAGTTTACATGTAGGGATACATTAGTAGCCAGTTGTAGTCACATCTAGTTTATGTGTAAGTGACTGAGTGTATTTGTACAGGAGGTTGAGATGAGTGTGTATCCTAATAGAGTTAGTTGTGTAGGTATATTGTTTATAACATGCTCTTACTGAGACAGACCTGTAGAACAATTGCATAATAGCTGTACAGCTTTTTCTGGTGAATGACTATAAATGAAAACTATAGATAGTACTACATATTAGAGTATTCTAATTTCATGGGAGAGCCATTTACTTTTGCTTTAATTAATGTTTTGTTATGATTTTTGTTGCAGTGTTTATGGTCACCATTGGCATTTGCTATTGGAGGTACATATATAGCACAATGGGAACTCCAGCAATACGGTCTTCAGTGGGACAATGTATTGACCACACCCATTATTGACGACCACTTAGCCTTTATTGGCATAGCAATGATGTTGATAGTAGATATGATCCTCTATCTAGTAGTAGCATGGTACATAGAGGGTGTGTTCCCCGGTCGCTATGGTGTAGCTAAGCCATGGTACTTTCCCTTGCAACCATCTTACTGGTGTGGGCAGAGCAACTACAGCTGTCACACCCATTTGCTGAACTGGTGTGCTAACTTGTGTGGGCGTGGTCATGGAGACAAAATGACTCTACTTCAGGAAGAACAAGAATGCACTAGTGAGTGATTTAAATTATGTTTAAGATTTAGCATATTAAATTAGTTAAGTATTAACATTTCAATAATTGCATATTAAATTAGTTAAGTATTAACATTTCAATGATTACATATTAAATTAGTTAAGTATTAACATTTCAATGATTACATATTAAATTAGTTAAGTATTAACATTTCAATGATTACATATTAAATTAGTTAAGTATTAACATTTCAATGATAATTAGTTAAGTATTAACATTTTAATGATTACGAATTAAATTAGTTAAGTATTAACATTTCATGATTACATATTAAATGTTTAAGATGCTTATAGTGCGTATAGAATCATCACATGTTGCAAGTGGTTATTTTCTTGTATCCATACTTTTTAGACCCATTTTGACTTTCCTATTTCCTATACTTGTTTGGGCACCCTAAATGCACTCATTTTGTTTTCAGATTCCAAATATTTTAATAAGGTAAAGGTCCAGTGAACCAACTGTTTCAGCCACAATGCCACCCAAACTAATACGCAGGAATTATCTGCATCCTATAGTCTTACCTGGCATTTAGACTGGAGTAACTAAAACACACTTTTCAGTAGACACCATCAGTAGAAACTTGTTTAAGACTTATTTTCAAGACTTTGTAAAAATTTACTTATTGCACAACACAGCAGAATAAGTTTGCACTTATTGTTTTGTTGTTGTTGTTGTTGTTTTCTGACAGGTTTTTACAATAATTTTTCAATTGGTGCTGGAAAACCTGAGACATGGCAGCAGTAGAAATATTGAAGGAATAGTTTATATATAGGGTGGGGGATGTGGTAAAAACAAAACCCTGAAGATTCCAGCTTTCAGAGAATGGCTATCTGCCACAAATGCTTGCTTTGTTCTTGAGGCCCTAATGATGCTCCATATCAAATTTCTAAGCCAGAACTTAAATATAAAGAAAGGAAAAAAAGGAAGTAACAAAAATTCGAAAAGGACCCTATTAAAAAAAATCTTTTTATACTCTAATGTACAAGTGAAAGACAAGTGAAAATAAAGCCTGAGAGTGAAATATCTTGCCATATCACTCTGATGAAAGTAATTAGTGGTTTATTCTAGGTTAGATATCTTCACTGCTGTAGTTTGTACTAGGACTGGTAACTCATGGTATAAAGTTGGAGGGGCTCCCCACACCCCAAGCTGATATTTTAGCAGCTGCTCTAACTCAGATTGGGTAAGCTTCACCTGAGGAAGGTAGCTATAAATATTTTGAAAACTGTTGAGCTAGGCCAGTTGCTATAACTACTAGGGTAATGAGCTAGGCTGTACAGTGTGAAATAACACTATGAGATAATGTGATATCTAGATATCTTCACAATATTATTTTAGGTGTGTGACCCATGATATCACTGAGGTTATCTCATGGTGTTATTTCATGGTGTATTACTCAAGCTCATTACCCTAGTAAGTATAGCAAGTGGCCTAGGTCACCAGTTTTCCAGGTTGTTACAACTACCTTCCTCTGGTGAGGCCTACCCAACCTCTGGGGGTTAGAGCAGCTGCTAAAATATCAGCTAGGGGTGTGGGTAGCCCCTACAACCAACTTTACCTGTGAGTTACAGGTCCTCTAGTACTAACTACAGCAGTGAAGATATCTAGTATGGAATATACCACTTATTACACTCATCAGAGTGATATGGCTAGATGTTTAACTCTAAGGCTTTATTTTCACTCGCCTCTAGCTCATGAAAATAAATTAGCCTGCTCATAAAATATTTTGCCACATCGCACTTTGACTCATGTAATAAGTACTATGTATACAATTTCAATTAATATATATGTATATATATATATATGGCACTGATATGGCACAAACATTGCATAAATTAAACGTGCTCCATTGGCAAGCAAGGTGTAGTAATCTTACCAAATTATAAGTTTTACTATCTGTCCAGGCCAAGGCCTGAAGAAATGTGAATTAAACATGAACTCATTTATTATTCATTTCCCGTATGCATATCCCATCCTTCTTTAATAATTGTAATAATATTCTATTTAATGTCTACTGTGCACGTTCATGCTCTCTTTTGTGTGAATGGGTCACCTGTTGTTCTGTCGTGTTCATCACTTATCACCTGTTTGTTGTTCTGCCACTTTGATGGTAGTGGCAGGTGGTAACCCACTATCTCCTTAGGAACAAAATTGTATATATAATAATATATTCTGTCTAATAAGTAATTGAAATTTCTGTATTATTTAATATTGATGCCACTATTCATTATTTATATTAGTTGTATTAATGTCTTAGAGTTGACAGACAGTGGACTGGCAGGGGAGGAGATGGAGTCTGAGGAAGATGAACCAATTGGACTTCCTTTAGGAATATCTATAGAAGGACTTAACAAGACTTTTAAGACTGGTTGGTTGCCATGGAAGCAGCACAAAGTACAAGCTGTGAAGAACCTGAGGATGAGGTTTTATGAAGGACAAATTACAGCATTTCTGGGTCATAATGGGGCTGGCAAGACAACTACACTGTAAGTTCTGCTGCACAGCACACCCCTTGACAATGTTTAAGCAGCTATGATAATCTTGCATGAAAGTAAGGATCATTTTGTGTGAAGTACAGAAGAGTTGTTTGAGTCTAACAGCAGGCGTTAGAATTAGTACTACTACTACTAAAACTAATTCATTCGTTACAAACCTTATTCCCAGAGAGCAAGAGAAGCTGATTGTGCACATTCCTTTGATATTTAGAATATTGTACAGCAACTACTAGATCAGGCTGTGGGTTGGAGCACATTTGGGTCACTTGGTTCATGCATCAATGGTTCATAGAAAGAATCGGTTAACATTTCTTTTTAGAATGTTACCAAAACCAGAGGAAAAGTGCTATTCTGAAGTTCAATACAAAAGTCTATGGTAATCCTGGGGGAAACAAAACCCAGTTTTTCCTCTTTACTTATTCCAAATTTTAGCCAATCAGTAATGTGGAAAGGTTTGTTTGTTTGTTGTTGTTTTTTTACCCCTGAGGAGGACTTCAGCAAGAAGTAAGAATATCTGCTTGAAATGTTAAAACAGAGAAATACTGCTATTATTGGAGTATTTTAGCCGAGAATAACTGAATCATGTATTTCTTTTACTTAATTATCTCTTTCAATACCGGATTTAATTATGTATTTATTTAGGTTTATTGCCTAATTTAATGTAAATTATTAGGTCTCTATTGACTGGTTTGTTTGAACCAACTAGTGGTACAGCACATATCTACGGACATAGCATCAGAACTGATATGGATTGGATACGACACAGTTTGGGCATTTGCCCACAACATAATATACTATTTGATGAGTAAGTACAGGTCACATGATCAACACAATGTACTATTTGATGAGTAAGTACATGTCACATGATCAACACAATGTAGTATTTGATGAGTAAGTACAGGTCACATGATCAACACAATGTACTATTTGATGAGTAAGTACAGGTCACATGATCAACACAATGTAGTATTTGATGAGTAAGTACAGGTCACATGATCAACACCATATACTATTTGATGAGTAAGTACATGTCACATGAATCAACATGTATTGCTAGGTACTGTATTCAGGTATTCAGTACATATACTATAATGGTGTCACATGAGTGCACATGCGTAGCTATTGATGGACGGTATGAGCAGTGCTTTCAGATTTGAGTTTGTGTGTAAATGTCATTAAGATTGGAACTTTGTTTTCTGTATTTTTTAAATTGCAGTCTGTGCAGTTTTTCATGATATTTTGTTGCTTTTTGTGTGTGTGTGTTAGTTTGTCAGTGGAGGAGCACTTCATGTTCTATGGTCAGTTGAAAGGATTGAGTAGAACTGAAGCAAAGGAACAATTGCCGCAGTAAGTAGGTTTGAGGCTTTAAGTGGAATAGTTTGCACAATATACTTAGCCTGCAGACTGTTAGCTATACTTTAGCATTGCTTTCTCTTGGTGATTCTATAGTTTATACTTAGCCTGCAGACTGTTAGCTATACTTTAGCATTGCTTTCTCTTGGTGATTCTATAGTTTATACTTAGCCTGCAGACTGTTAGCTATACTTTAGCATTGCTTTCTCTTGGTGATTCTATAGTTTATACTTAGCCTGCAGACTGTTAGCTATACTTTAGCATTGCTTTCTCTTAGTGATTCTATAGTTTATACTTAGCCTGCAGACTGTTAGCTATACTTTAGCATTGCTTTCTCTTGGTGATTCTATAGTTTATACTTAGCCTGCAGACTGTTAGCTATACTTTAGCATTGCTTTCTCTTGGTGATTCTATAGTTTATACTTAGCCTGCAGACTGTTAGCTATACTTTAGCATTGCTTTCTCTTAGTGATTCTATAGTTTATACTTAGCCTGCAGACTGTTAGCTATACTTTAGCATTGCTTTCTCTTAGTGATTCTATAGTTTATACTTAGCCTGCAGACTGTTTGCTATACTTTAGCATTGCTTTCTTTGGTGATTCTATAGTTTATACTTACTGTTAGCATTGCTTTCTCTTGGTGATTCTATAGTTTTACTTAGCCTGCAACTGTTAGCTAACTTTAGCATTGCTTTCTCTAGTGATTCTATAGTTTATACTTAGCCTGCAGACTGTTAGCTATACTTTAGCATTGCTTTCTCTTGGTGATTCTATAGTTTATACTTAGCCTGCAGACTGTTAGCTATACTTTAGCATTGCTTTCTCTTGGTGATTCTATAGTTTATACTTAGCCTGCAGACTGTTAGCTATACTTTAGCATTGCTTTCTCTAAGTGATTCTATAGTTTATACTTAGCCTGCAGACTGTTAGCTATACTTTAGCATTGCTTTCTCTTAGTGATTCTATAGTTTATACTTTGCCTGCAGACTGTTAGCTATACTTTAGCATTGCTTTCTCTTGGTGATTCTATAGTTTATACTTAGCCTGCAGACTGTTAGCTATACTTTAGCATTGCTTTCTCTTGGTGATTCTATAGTTTATACTTAGCCTGCAGACTGTTAGCTATACTTTAGCATTGCTTTCTCTAAGTGATTCTATAGTTTATACTTAGCCTGCAGACTGTTAGCTATACTTTAGCATTGCTTTCTCTAAGTGATTCTATAGTTTATACTTAGCCTGCAGACTGTTAGCTATACTTTAGCATTGCTTTCTCTTGGTGATTCTATAGTTTATACTTAGCCTGCAGACTGTTAGCTATACTTTAGCATTGCTTTCTCTTAGTGATTCTATAGTTTATACTTAGCCTGCAGACTGTTAGCTATACTTTAGCATTGCTTTCTCTAAGTGATTCTATAGTTTATACTTAGCCTGCAGACTGTTAGCTATACTTTAGCATTGCTTTCTCTTAGTGATTCTATAGTTTATATGTAGACTACAGCTGTTTTATTATGTAGATGGCTCGAGAAGGTGGAGTTGCATGGTCATGGCAACAAGTTGGCCAAACATCTGTCTGGGGGCATGAAGCGCAAGTTGTCTATTTTGCTAGCATTTGTTGGCAAGTGTCGTACCATCATTCTGGATGAACCAACAGCTGGTGTGGACCCATTCGCTAGGAGACAAATCTGGGACTTCTTACTGAGGAACAAAGAAGACAGAACTATAGTACTGTGTACACATCATATGGACGAGGCAGAAATGCTAGGTAGGTGTGGTCTAGGGTTAAGGAAGAATTGTGGAAAGATTATAAGTCAGAAATGCTAGGTAGGTGTGGTCTAGGGTTAAGGAAGGACTTTGAAGGGATTATGAGTCAGAAATGTGATGTAGGTGTAGTGTCACTGGCATTTAAGACGAAACACTTACCTAAACGGTTTAACAGCAAGTTAATTGGGTTAGATTGACATTCAGTTAAAAAGAAAAAAATTTTTTTTCGAAAATATTCATTTTATTGTATGTTTTTCTTTGAGGGTAGCTTGTATATGGACACCGGAGTTGTTTCCAATTTTAGACTTATTGCTGATTCCCCTGGTTTGGTTTTCAGCTTTTAAATTTTTAATTTATATCACAACTGAGGAAGCATCTACGGATACAAAGCATTTTGTTTTCCAATTTCTAAATAGCAATACTTAAATGGTTTGCAAGCTTTTCTGAAGATTAAGGATTGGAATAAATCATTATGTTATGTTTATAGTAGTACGGTAATGTATACCAAGACGTCAGTGTTTTTGTTAATCAAGGAAATTTGTAATTGTGTTGTGGTATAGTGGCCTTCTTAGTACACATTTCTGTTTATGTTGTACATGTGTTTGTATTCCAGGTGATAGAATAGCTATAATATCACAAGGGTCCCTGCTTTGCTGCGGAACTTTTGAGTATCTGAAGCATCGATATGGGCATGGTCATCGTCTTACCTTAGTGACCAAATGTCCAGAAGACAGTATCTCTACCAAAACTTCACACACGTTCACTGTGGTGGCTGATGTAGAGCATGTGGACTATGACCTTAATACTGAACACAAAGACATTGAAATGGAAGGGTTATACCCACCCTCTTCTTCAAATATGCCACACCCATCCTCTTCTTCAAATTCGCCACACCCATCCTCTTCAAATACGCCACACCTATCTGATGTGTCACATTCATTTTCTCCGAGAGAGTCACGTTCTCCGTCTCCTCAGCAGTCTGCACATGAAGTGATGGCATTCCTCAAGGAGCAAATAGTTGGAGCTGAGCTAATTGAGATGCGTGGGCAGGAGCTACATGTGTTGCTGCCTTTATTGCAATCCAGACCACGGGTTTTAGCTCAGTTATTTGGGGAATTAGATAATAAAAAAGACAAGTTGAACATTACTTCATATGGACTGACTGCATGCAGCATGGAGGAGGTAGGTGTGGCTAGTGTGGGCCGCAATGTCATCATTTGATCACGGTCATAACATGTGACATCATGTGACCAGACCATCTGTCATATCATTTGAACAAGGCCGTAGCATATGACTTGCATAATATTTGTTATATGTTTTTGTGGCTGTAGATTTTTATGCAACTCACTCAGAAAGAATTGATGGACAATGCCAAAGCTAGTGAGTGCATCTATATAATAATACGCGTGTGTGTCAGTGACGATGATGACTGATGATGGTGATGTATTCATGAGTGATTCATGAGCTGGCCAGAGTTGGTATAGAGTATAGTCATTTGGGAAAACTGTTTAGAGTGGGGAAATGCAAGAAAAGAGCTACCACCTATGAGGGGTTCCTAACAACTTGGAGCACCTTATTAGACTAGTTTTTTTAGTGCCCCCTCTTTGTTAAGCGCCTGCTTGCTTCCCGGATTTTATCACTTTTTATTAGTGCTCTCTGCACCTCATCTAATGCTGATAGGTGCTCAGTCCCCATTTTTAGGTTACCACTAGCAGTTATGGGAAAGAGTGTTCATCTACCGTAGCTAACTATAACGGGGTATAAGAGAGGCAGAGAAGCAAGAGAACACAATGGTTAATCAAAATAGAAGCAGGTGAGAAAAAAGCTGACTGATGTAACACCTTCAATGAAGAAGTGAAAGAAAATACACGGAAAGGACAGAGATTGTGGGGAGCAGGAGAGGTAGACAGAGATACTGGGGAGCAGGAGAGGTAGACAGAGATACTGAGGAGCAGGAGAGGTAGACAGAGATACTGGGGGGCAGGAGAGGCAGACAGAGATACTGGGGAGCAGGAGAGGTAGACAGAGATACTGGGGAGCAGGAGAGGTAGACAGAGATACTGGGGAGTAGGAGAGGTAGACAGAGATACTGGGGAGCAGGAGAGGTAGACAGAGATACTGGGGAGCAGGAGAGGTAGACAGAGATACTGGGGAGCAGGAGAGGTAGACAGAGATACTGAGGAGCAGGAGAGGTAGACAGAGATACTGGGGAGCAGGAGAGGTAGACAGAGATACTGAGGAGCAGGAGAGGTAGACAGAGATACTGGGGAGCAGGAGAGGTAGACAGAGATACTGGGGAGCAGGAGAGGTAGACAGAGATACTGGGGAGCAGGAGAGGTAGACAGAGATACTGTGGAGCAGGAGAGGTAGACAGAGGTACTGGGGAGCAGGAGAGGTAGACAGAGATACTGGGGAGCAGGAGAGGTAGACAGAGATACTGGGGAGCAGGAGAGGTAGACAGAGATACTGGGGAGCAGGAGAGGTAGACAGAGATACTGGGGAGCAGGAGAGGTAGACAGAGGAGGAGAAGGGAATCCATGAGTTGAAAAGAGAACATGTTCATGTGAGAAATCACCTCATTAGATTGCAGTGCCCCAAAATTATGGGGCTACACCACTGGTTAGTAGTTGAATAACCAAACCTTGTGATTGGTATGGTAAAGTAAAGAATCTAGAATATTGAGTAATTGGATAATATTGGAGTTAGCAAACACTTAAATTAATAATAAATATTAACTTATTTAGTATAGTATATGCTAGATATAATTCCAATCCTATAATGATAGATTTAAAAGAGACATATGCACCACGTCCTACTCTACATTCAGATTCTGCTACTAGCTTTGACTCAGCTGTGTTGAGCCAATCTCAGGATCATACTGATGATGCTACTAAACATAGAGTGGAAGATTCGACAAGAAGAGATGGACACAGAGAGAAAGACAGTTTGAATGAAGAAGATGTTATGTTTGGAGATGGTATGAGTATACTTCTAAGATTGATAAGTTAATCAAATGAGTTTTATTTTCTTGTAGAATCTGGGGAGGAACTCCTTGGTAATCAAAACTCATCAGCGGCTTCTAGTAGCAAGTATAGATTGTATCTGCTGCAGTTCTATGCATCGATCATAAGACGCATCCTGCACACTCGTGGAGCAGTAGTAGCACTGCTGGTACAGAATGTGCTGCCTCTACTCGTTGTTTTAGTTGGTCTAGGCATTGCCATGGCACTTCACAGTGTCCCCGACTCACCCAAACTAGAGCTATCTCCTCAAATGTTTTTTACTGGGTCAGAATATGAATACATGTTTGTGGGAGGGGCTTACGACAATGTAACATCTCCCATGGCGGACACATTCTTCAGACCATGTGGAGTGTCTGCCATTGAGTTGGGGCCAACAGGAGACCCCACCTCTCCTTGTTACTACGATAGTCAATGGAACCCTCAAGACCACAGTTGTCCGTCTTCCAGTTATCCCCAGAGTCAGTACACTTGTGTATGTCCTAAGGATGTGGAGTATTCCTGTGACCGCAGTAGCCTGCTAGATTCTGGAGTGCCAGATTGTTTCAATGGCACCATTACTGGAACCAGAGTCATCAATGTAACCTTACCTAGTAGTGCTAACTTTTCTGAAGAGCTGCAAGACTATCTCTTGAGAAGCACCAACTCATTTGTTCGGGAGAGATACGGTGGGACTTCATTTGGTCACATCAAGGAAAGTGTTCAGGAAAATGTGGATTACTTGAATGCAGACTCTTCTGTTACTCTACCATTTTTGGCAACACGAAAGTCAGCAAAGGCGTGGCACACACTTAAAGGTTATCATGCAGCTCCTGCATTCCTGAACACTCTAAATAATGCCATCCTCAGAGGAAATTTAGAAAATGCATCTATCCAAGATCAATCGGAATATGGTAAGTTAATGCCTCTGGGTCTTGTATGTATTCTTCCAGATATCACATTTATTATTCAACTCAAGTTGTCAAAATGATGTCTAGGCATTTTTACATTTTCTCATTCCTTTGCACATACAAATATCCACAGCATCACATCTACATGTATTGTCAAAACATTTTGTCCTGCATGGAGCATGGAATTGTGAGTCATAATTTCCTCTTTTTGTTGATTTATGATATGTTTGCAGGAACATTATGACCCTTTTTAAAAAACTGATTTGGCATTTTTGTTTTAAATGTGGACTGGTTGTGAAATTTAAATCAATTTGTTATGGTCTGCAAAAGTATTCCTTGAGTGCTCTCCTGGGTAGAGTTGAAAGAGTTGAGGGGGTGGAGGTTATTGTCAAAACTGAACATCAGCTATTGCTGCCTCAAATGGCAATTGTTCGGTCTAATCTGGACTCAAAATTCCTTGTTTTTCATATATGTAGGCGTTCGTACATTTTCTCATCCGTTTGCACTGACTGATCTTGAAAAAGTCATCTATGCAGTGAGGTAAATATTGTGCATCACAATACTACATCGTTTATTGGGTATGATTGTTTCTTGTGAGTGTAGGGAGAATGTGGTGTTTTTGGTTCATCCTCTGTCAGTGGTATTTGCTCTGGGATTTGTGGTGGCTGGATTCTCTCTGCTGCTGATTGAAGAACGATCATTGGGTATTAAGCATCTTCAGATGGTGTGTGGCATGAGTCGATGGGTTTATTGGAGCTGTGCATATGTCTGGGACACTCTGTGGTACTTGGCCTTTTGTATGGTCATAGTACTAGTGTTTGTGGCCTTCAGAGAACCTACCTATAGTGACCCTGCCAACTTGCCTATTTTTCTACTGATTTTGTTGTTCTATGGACTGGCGGCCATTCCCTGGATTTACATGTTCTCCTTCCTGTTTCACTCTCCTGCCACGGCGTATGTGCTGTTGTTTTGTTTGAACTTTTTTTCTGGATTTGCATTTCTTCTGGTAGATTTTATTCTCGTTCAAGTTAATGAAGGTTTATCTACTTCAGGATTTCTACAGTATACTCTGGTGTGGGTACCATTCCCAGCCTATGCCTTGGGGCGATGTATGATGTACCTCAGTCTGGACTTTCCTGTTAACCAATATATTTCTTCATTTGATGACTCCTTTATAAAAAGTCCGTATACTGCACTTTTCCCATTCTTCTTGTCTCTTATCGTTCAAAGTGTCTTGTACACTGTCATAGTGGTAATAGTGGAAGTTAGTCCGAATGTAGTTAACAAAATGTAAGTTTTGCTTTTTTTAGTTTTTTTAAATTTTCAATGGTTGTAAAAATTATTGTTAATGAACAGTGAAGTTTTCTTCTTTTTTAATCTACATCTGGTATATAGGAGGCTAGTGAAATGTGACCGCATATAAAGAAGCAAAGTTTTGGCATTATGACAGTAGCAACATTTAAGGGAGAAATCAAAAGTAGATAACAAGAACGTTTTAAATCTGACAGTAATTTTCCGGCAATTGTTAGATCAGTATTACCAGTACATTTAACTGGGTTTCCCCCTACCCAATATTACCAGTACATTTAGCTGGGTTTCCCCCTACCCAATATTACCAGTACATTTAGCTGGGTTTCCCCCTACCCAATATTACCAGTACATTTAGCTGGGTTTCCCCCTACCCAATATTACCAGTACATTTAGCTGGGTTTCCCCCCTACCCAATATTACCAGTACATTTAGCTGGGTTTCCCCCTACCCAATATTACCAGTACATTTAGCTGGGTTTCTCCCTACCCAATATTACCAGTACATTTAGCTGGGTTTCCCCCTACCCAATATTACCAGTACATTTAGCTGGGTTTCCCCTTACCCAATATTACCAGTACATTTAGCTGGGTTTCCCCCTACCCAATATTACCAGTACATTTAGCTGGGTTTCCCCTTACCCAATATTACCAGTACATTTAGCTGAATTTCCCTACCTAATGTATTATCAGTTTATTTAGTTGGGATTCCCCGGTCTCATCATTACCATTACATTTAGCTGGGTTTCCCCCTACCCAATATTACACATTACATATAGCTGGGTTTCCCTCTTGTAATGTGTGTTATGCTGTCACGAGTTTAGTGAAACATTTATATTGTAGAATTCGTAGCAAGAACTTGTCTCTACCCCAGCCAGAAGGTGAGGATGACCTAGTCTTAAAGGAGCGTGCTAGTGTTTTACAGAACACTGACTCAAAGGATGAATTACTAACATTGCGCAATCTCACTAAAATCTATGGCACACGTTGTTCCTCTCAGTATAGATTGGCAGTAAATCAGCTCTGTCTTCGCATGGAAAAAGGAGAGGTAAGTGTTTTATAGTAACACATCGATGTTGATGTGGTGGATTAAGATATATATTATATTGTTTGTAGTGCATTGTCAAGTTCATGTGAATTTCCTCAAAAATTGCATGAGTAACTCTCTATTGAAATGGCATTCATTTTATTTACTTGTTAAGATATACTTCTGTTTATTGACTGGTAAATAGAAGTGTTTTTACCTGGCTAACTTTATTGCAATAGTGTTTTTACCTGGCTAACTTTATTCCAATAGTGTTTTTACCTGGCTAACTTTATTGCAATAGTGTTTTTACCTGGCTAACTTTATTGCAATAGTGTTTTTACCTGGCTAACTTTATTCCAATAGTGTTTTTACCTGGCTAACTTTATTCCAATAGTGTTTTTACCTGGCTAACTTTATTCCAATAGTGTTTTTACCTGGCTAACTTGATTGCAATAGTGTTTTTACCTGGCTAACTTTATTGCAATAGTGTTTTTACCTGGCTAACTTTATTGCAATAGTGTTTTTACCTGGCTAACTTTATTCCAATAGTGTTTTTACCTGGCTAACTTTATTGCAATAGTGGTTTTACTGGTACTGGCTAACTTGCAATAGTGTTTTTACCTGGCTAACTTTATTCCAATAGGTTTTTACCTGGCTCACTTTATTCCAATCGTGTTTTACCTGGAAAATGATTTCCAATAGTGTTTTGACCTGGCTAACTTTATTGCAATAGTGTTTTTACCTGGCTAAACTTTATTACAATAGTTTTTTTACCTGGCTAACTTGATTCCAATAGTGTTTTTACCTGGCTAACTTTATTCCAATAGTGTTTTTTTTACTGGCTAACTTTATTTGGCAATAGTGTTTGTACCTGGCTTAAATTTTATTCCCAATTAGGTTTTTTACCGGGCATCACTTTATTGCAATAGTGTTTTTACCTGGCTACTTTATTGCAATAGTGTTTTACCTGGCTAAACTTTATTGCAAATAGGTTTTTACCTTGGCTAACTTTATTGACAATAGTGTTTTTTACCTGGCTAACTTTCTTGAATAGTGTTTCTTTACTGGCTAACTTTATTTACAATTAGTGTTTTACCTGGATAACTTTTTCCAATAGTGTTTTTACATGGCTAACTTTATGCAATAGTGTTTTTACCGGGCTAACTTGATTTGCATAGTGTTTTTACCTGGCTACCTAATTATCCAATAGTGTTTTTACGGCTAACTTTATTCCAATCGTGTTTTACTGGCTAAATTGATTCCCATAGTGTTTTACCCTGGCTAACTGATTGCAATATATGTTTTACCTGGCTAAACTTATTGCAATAGTGTTTTGTCCTGGCTAACTTTATTGCCAATAGTGTTTTACCAAGGGCTACCTTTGAGCAATAGTGTTTTTACCTGGCTAACTTTATTGCAATAGTGTTTTTACCTGGCTAACTTTATTCCAATAGTTTTTTTACCTGGCTAACTTGATTCCAATAGTGTTTTTACCTGGCTAACTTTATTGCAATAGTGTTTTTACCTGGCTAACTTTATTCCAATAGTGTTTTTACCTGGCTAACTTTATTCCAATAGTGTTTTTACCTGGCTAACTTTATTGCAATAGTGTTTTTACCTGGCTAACTTTATTCCAATAGTGTTTTTACCTGGCTAACTTTATTGCAATAGTGTTTTTACCTGGCTAACTTTATTGCAATAGTGTTTTTACCTGGCTAACTTTATTCCAATAGTGTTTTTACCTGGCTAACTTTATTCCAATAGTGTTTTTACCTGGCTAACTTTATTGCAATAGTGTTTTTACCTGGCTAACTTGATTGCAATAGTGTTTTTACCTGGCTAACTTTATTCCAATAGTGTTTTTACCTGGCTAACTTTATTCCAATAGTGTTTTTACCTGGCTAACTTTATTGCAATAGTGTTTTGGTTTGCTTGGTGTTAATGGAGCTGGAAAAACGACCACTTTTCGCATGTTAACGGGTGATACTCGTATGACGTCCGGAGATGCCACTATAGGCTCCACCTCCTTGTCTTCATCAGACAGCTCTGTTTGTAATGAGGTAGGCTATTGTCCTCAGGTAGATGCATTGATGGACAGTCTCACTGGAAGACAACAACTCACGTTCTACACCCGATTACGAGGAATGGGCGGAGCTGAGCAGCGTGAGGTTATAGATTGGACTCTGAATCAGCTCCAGTTGAAGGAGCATGCAGACAAGCCATCTGGATCTTACTCAGGAGGCAATCGCAGGAAACTCTCCACAGCCATTGCCTTATTGTCTCGTCCTTCTCTCATCTTACTGGTCAGTCGAGATCTTCTCTACCTTTAATAAGACAAGTTGTGACTTACTAGTTCTCATTCTGACTCAGTCATTCAGGGAATGTTCTGAAGTAGCATAATATGTAGGTCAGATGACTTACAATCTGGCTTAGTCACTTCACCTGACTTAATTAAGGTCGCCACAAATGGCACAAAACCTGCCAACTAACCTCCCAACTATACTATTTGTTACGTTAGTATTTTAATTGGTATGTTAGGATGAACCTACGTCTGGTGTGGATCCTTTGGCTCGTCGTTTTCTATGGTCTGTGGTCCGTGGAATAGTGTCAAGAGGTCAGAGTGTTGTCCTGACTACACATAGCATGGCAGAGTGTGAGGCGCTGTGTTCCCGGGTAGGAATTATGGTCAACGGGTCATTTCGGTGTCTCGGCTCTGTTCAACAACTCAAGTCAATGTATGGAGAAGGATATCGGCTAAAGATCAGAGTTAATAGTAATATTGGCCAAGTTAAAGACTTTGTTCAACAAAACATTGTTAAGGCCATTTTAAAGGTATAAAAAAGTGATCAAAGGATAAGTTGTTTGGGAATTATAGTCTTATAGCAATATGTGTGTGGCATGTTGAATAGAGACTAGTGACATGTGGAGTAGAGTTTAGTAATTATGTGTGTGGCATGTTGAATAGAGACTAGTAACATGTGGAGTAGAGTCTAGCAATATGTGTGTGGCATGTTGAATAGAGACTAGTAACATGTGGAGTAGAGTCTAGTAATATGTGTGTGGCATGTTGAATAGAGACTAGTGACATGTGGAGTAGAGTCTAGTAATATGTGTGTGGCATGTTGAATAGAGACTAGTGACATGTGGAGTAGAGTCTAGCAATATGTGTGTGGCATGTTGAATAGAGACTAGTAACATGTGGAGTAGAGTCTAGTAATATGTGTGTGGCATGTTGAATAGAGACTAGTAACATGTGGAGTAGAGTCTAGTTTAAATGTGTGTTGGAATTTGGAAGAGAGACTCGTACACAGTGAGTGTCTAGTAATAGGGTGTGGAATGTGAATAGAGCCTAGAACTGTGGAGTAGAGTCTACGAATTGTGCGTGGCATGTTGATAGAGACTAGTACAACATGGGAGTGAGTCTAGTAATATTGTGTGTGGGCAGTTGAATAGAGACTAGTGAATGTGGCGTAGCGTATGTAATAGTGTGTGGCATGTGAGTAGAGACTCGTGAATGTGGCGTAGAGACTAGTAATATGTGTGTGGCATGTGGAATAGCGCTAGTGGGACATGTGGAGTAGAGTCTAGTAATTGTGTGGTGGCATGTTGAATAGAGATAGTGACATGTGGAGTAGAGTCTCGTAATATGTGTGGTTGCAGTTGACGAGGGACTGTAACTGGGGGTAGCGTCGAGTAAGAGTGTGTGCATGTTGAATAGAGTAGTAACATGTGGAGTAGAGTCTAGTAATATGTGTGTGGCATGTTGAATAGAGACTAGTGACATGTGGAGTAGAGTCTAGTAATATGTGTGTGGCATGTTGAATAGAGACTAGTAACATGTGGAGTAGAGTCTAGTAATATGTGTGTGGCATGTTGAATAGAGACTAGTGACATGTGGAGTAGAGTCTAGTAATATGTGTGTGGCATGTTGAATAGAGACTAGTGACATGTGGAGTAGAGTCTAGTAATATGTGTGTGGCATGTTGAATAGAGACTAGTAACATGTGGAGTAGAGTCTAGCAATATGTGTGTGGCATGTTGAATAGAGACTAGTAACATGTGGAGTAGAGTCTAGTAATATGTGTGTGGCATGTTGAATAGAGACTAGTAACATGTGGAGGAGGTCTAGCAATCGTGGTGGCATGTGAATAGAGACTCGTAACATGTGGAGTAGAGTCTAGTATTAATATGTGTGTGATGTGAATAGAGACTAGTAATACATGGGGAGTAGAGTATAGTCATATGGTGTGATGTTGAATAGAGACTCGTGACATGTGGGAGTAGATTGTCTTAGTAATAGTGTGTGGCATTTGAATAGAGATAGGACATGTGGGAGTAGAGGTACAGTAATATGTGTGGGGCAGTTGAATAGGACTAGTACATGGGATTAGAGCTCAGTCATAGGGTGTGGCATGTTGAATCGGAGACTAGTGACATGTGGAGTCGAGTCTAGTAATAGTGTGTGGCATGTTGAATAGAGGACTAGACTGTGGAGTAGCGTCTTAGTAATAGTGCGTGGATGGGGAATGAGACTAGTAACAGTGGAGTAGATCTAGTAATATTGTGTGGGCCTGTGGAATAGAGATAGTGCCATGCGGAGTAGAGTCTAGTAATATGTGTGTGCATGTGAATAGAGACTAGTAACATGTGGAGTAGAGTCTAGTAATATGTGTGTGGCATGTTGAATAGAGACTAGTGACATGTGGAGTAGAGTCTAGTAATATGTGTGTGGCATGTTGAATAGAGACTAGTGACATGTGGAGTAGAGTCTAGCAATATGTGTGTGGCATGTTGAATAGAGACTAGTAACATGTGGAGTAGAGTCTAGTAATATGTGTGTGGCATGTTGAATAGAGACTAGTAACATGTGGAGTAGAGTCTAGTAATATGTGTGTGGCATGTTGAATAGAGACTAGTAACATGTGGAGTAGAGTCTAGTAATATGTGTGTGGCATGTTGAATAGAGTCTAGTAACATGTGGAGTAGAGTCTAGTAATATGTGTGTGGCATGTTGAATAGAGACTAGTGACATGTGGAGTAGAGTCTAGTAATATGTGTGTGGCATGTTGAATAGAGACTAGTAACATGTGGAGTAGAGTC
>WLWD01003701.1_pt1 | contig 24539 bp, 12 predicted proteins | sample 6712731 | NCBI WGS metagenome assembly WLWD01 (sample SAMN12718690, study PRJNA576275) | sponge metagenome | isolation source: marine sponge | host: Mycale hentscheli | place: New Zealand: South Island, Marlborough, Capsize Point | collected 2014-11-01 | reverse complement strand
CCTGTATGTATTTTGGTTTGCACTCACCAACAGTTTTCAGCAGAAAAGTTTCTTAAATATTGCAAGACTATATTTTGGGAAAGCAGCAAACCAAGAGACATTGTAATGATATGTGACTATCAAAATGCTGGAAGTTCTGATAGGATGTCAAGTGTACAGTTCAAGAATTACTGGCATACAAGGGAAAAAAACAATAGTTTATTGGTAATTACTACGTGTTTGAATACAACACCTCTGAAACGGTATCTTCCGAAGGGGTATTTTGATCACATTTTCATCGACGAGTGCTCACATATGTTAGAGCCAGAAGCCATAGCACCTCTATTTTTTGCAAATAAAGACACAAAGATAGTGTTAGCTGGTGATGTACAGCAAGTAAGTCATGCTCAGTGTACTTTTGGTGTGATTTTGTATAGAGCGTTATTTTTTTTAGCAATTTTTTTTGTGAATAAATGTTAAATACTGGTAAAAATTTATAATTTTTAATACAGCTGATGTATACATGTTCATTTTATACCAGTGGAATGTATTGTCTTGCATTTTAAAGCAATCAATCTATATTCCCGGCATTAATGTGTAATAGGTAGGTCCTGCTAATCTAGTGCGAGGAAGAGTACCAAGGGCCAACAACCTGAATATTTCTTTGCTTCAGCGACTAGAAAATTTGTACATATCTCAGGGAAATCAGAAAATCATTGCAAGACTGACTCAGAGTGACCGCTGCCATCCAGTCATACTGGGATTCGTCAGCAAGTTGTTCTATAACTCCAGCTTGAAATGTAACAAAGAATCCGTGCCAGCTACTCATTGTAAGCACACATATCCTCTGGTATTCATTTGCTCTGGAGCAGATGAAACCACAGTGACTGGATTGCAGGATATGGAGGCTGATATTATTGTTGACAAGGTTGTAGAATTGAATAAACGTCCTCCAAATAGTTGGAACAGTAGTAAACCTATGAAGAATTACTTGATTACAAGTCCATGTGCCAATCAAGTAAGAAAATGTTAGCTTGTTTAAATTGTAATAACAAAGTCGCATAGTTCTCTAATGCTGAGGACATCTTAACAAAAATAATGATGCACTGCTCATAATTGTAATGTAAAAATCAGGTCAATAAGTAATTGAGATAATTTTTTACTTAGATTGGCACAATTATCAAGAAATTCAAGAGCAGGAAACTAAATAATCTACCAGACATCAGTCCTGTATTTCAAGGTAAATTTATTTTACAAAAGAGGCTTAATTTTGGGTGTTACATGTGCATCTGAACATAAGTGTGTGTGGCATTTTATGAACAAATGTAATGAAACTAGTTTCCCATCATTGTTTTTTTTTTGGTTCTGTTTTGTTTTTGTTTGTTTGTTTTTTAGTTCAAAGATCCTGTCTCCTACATAGAATATTTGTTTTGAAACAGAAAGATTGGCTGACATGGAGAATAAAAAAGGACTGTTTGTTTTCCCGTTTAGCTATGGCAGCTAAGTAATCAACTTTTTCATGCCACTCTTAAAGTTATAATTAAATTGTGTAGCTGTAGCACCTTTTTTATCACGTTTAGCTTTACTTTTATGGCAAGTCTATTGATACAATTGAATCACTTCTTTTTTTAAACTTTACTAATGTTATTTTATCCGGCTGGTACTAATTAGGATTATATTTGTCAAGGCAATCACTCAAAATTGTAAGCTTCTGCTTTTTGTTATAGGAAGGTTGGTTTAAATGTTCTGGTCAATAGTATGACTTTCAAACTGGCTGCCAAAAATGCAATTTAAAGGAGAAGAATACACTGCAGTTCTTAAATTTAAACAAGTAGCTACATGATTTTCTAATTACTAATTCCAACTTTGTGTCACTAGCTTTGCTTGTTTGCCAAACCCAATTTTGTTTGCAATATTATTTGTTTGTAGGCCAAGAATATCAAACTGTAGTTTTAAGTACTACTGAGGCACTAAATCAAGATGGATCATCATTAGATGCTACCAAAAGCTTTTGTGATCCTTATGTATTTAATACTGTGATTACCAGAGCAAAGTCTCTTGTAATAGCAGTTGGAAACCCTTTTATTCTCTTAAATTTGGAGAAGTTTTTCGTGAGAGAATATGGCGAGGAACATAATGCTTATTGTTGGAGTACTTATTTGGATTTGTGCATGAAAAATGAATCTTTTCATGTTGATTCAAGACTTGCACTCACAGAAGAGAACAAAAGTAAATTACTCGGAGAGATCAGAGCAAAAATAGCTGACAGTCAGCAAAAGAAAATGGAAAAATTGGAAAAGGAGAACAAGGAATTAAAGCAGCAAGTACAAGAGTTACAATTAAACATAGCTCATTTAGAGCAGCAACTAGAAAAAGTTCGTATGTTACAAAATACTCCAGAAGTTCCGAACACTGGTAAGCATCATATTATTTGAGTTGAATACATACATATATAAATATAATATATATATTTTATTTTTTAATGGGATTTTAGGCGTAGGTCTGCAAGAGACACCAGAAGAGCAAGATAAAATAAGTAGTACAATTTCTCCCATAGTATATTTGGACAAGACTCCAGCACGATACAAGCCATTAGACCAGGTTAGTCCTAGATCAATGTTTAAGACATCGTGACAATGCAAGTAGATTCTTTATAGTAGTAGGTATGTTTCTTTTTGTTGATGGCTGTTATAGACCACAAAAAATGATACAGTGTATTTCAAAGAATACTCCAGCTAACCGGGCAATTTCAGTATCAGCATGTTCATGCACAAATGACATAATTCACTGATAATATGAGACTTAGGTTTACTGACAAAAAATATTGCTGCTTGCATATTTTTAAAGTAGTGTGTTTAGCAATCAATATTACCCTGATTACTCTTGGTATATAATTATTTTAAATGACCATATTCTACATTATTCTGGTGTGGCCTACCCTATATGGGTGGACGGGGAGGAAGGAAAGGCTCTGGTAGGTCTAGTATCAACGACTTGTGCCGGCACCAAAATAGTGGCACTCCAATCAGATTGAAGATTCGTTAATTAAGCACATTCCTCAACCACATATTCAATGCACCCAGTTTATTCCGCATTGTTAGGTTGGAAGATCAAGTGATGAAGAGCGTGTTTAGAAGTTTCATGCGTAAAGCAAGAGCAGATGAAAGGGAATTTTATAAAGAGATATTTTTGTAGCTCTCCTGACAAGGTACGGAAAGAGTTCTGTTATCCAGAGTTTGTCACTTGTACATGACCAACTCCATTATTGTTGTTGTTCTGCATTATTGAAACACCACAGTCGCAATGAGACATTCCAACAAAATATTTACTTGCAACGAAATATTTGACTCGCAATTGATTTTAGCCTACGTGTTAATGATGACTAAATAAACCTGTGATGTCATTTGCACAAGTCGTTGATACCAGAGCTACCAGACCCTTTCCTTCCTCCCCACACACCAATATAGGGGAAAGAAAAGGATCGGCAATGCCAGACTAATTCTACATAGTGTGCAACTATACCAAAATTTTATCCTATAATTAAATGTTACAATATTATAGAACTGTCTTCATGAACAATTTCCCCCAAAAGCGATTGAGCACAATGGAAAGTGAGTAATTTTTGTGTGCAGGTAATTGTGTGCATTTATGTACCAATACAAGAATAATTAATAGCCAAAAAATCATATTATTACAGGATCTTTCACATATCGAAGACCTTAGGACAAGGAGGCTTTGCTGTAGTATATCATGTATTAAACCGAGAGCTTAATGAAGAATATGCTGCAAAGGTTATTAAATGTACTAAGTGAGTTCTTAATTTACCTTACACTAGTCAGAAACACAACTAAATAATAGTACTGGCTAGGGGAATATAATTTTGACTATTCAAACTACTGTATTCCCTAAGCCAAAATTTAACAGTCTTTCACCAATTGATATGTCACTTTCAATCAATTTGAATAAAATAAATAAATAAAATAAACTTTGAAAAACTGGCTAATAAGATGCGAAAGGTGTTGGATGTGAGTGTTTAGATTTTAATGAATTTTCCTCTTTCTTATAAAAATTCTGGATTTAGAATCGGGGAAACGGTATTAAAAGAAGTTCAAGTGCTACGGGACTTGAATCATATAAATATAGTTCGTTACGTAGACCACTGGGTGCCTGATGGTGATGGATGGTTGCATGGAGGAAACATAGTGTAAGTATAAAGACAAAAGTGTTACACAAGTTTGTTAAATGGGTTTTTTGTTGTTGTTGTTTTTGTTGTTGTTTTTTGTTTGTTTTTTGTAATTTCAGACCCAACCATCAATATCTAATCATTTTGATGAGCCTCTGCAAGGACAGTTTGTATCATTGGTTGAAAAGGAATTCAGGAAAAGACAGACGTGCTAATGAAGTTGTACATAACTACTTCAATCAGGTCTTTAAATTTTTTTTTTCATGAATCTATGATCGGAATGCATGTGTAAACATTAAATATGCTATAGCTTCAGTAGCAATACGGCACAAATTAAAATAGTGGAGCCGATGTGTTGGGGTGTTCTTTGTCTTAAAACTTAGAAGGCGAATGGAAGTAAAAAGAGCAAAAAAAAAGGAAATAAAAGTAATTGGAGCTTACAAAAACATGAGTACATATACCTTCCTATCAAGATCAGATATTGGGATGGGAGTTATTATTGTAGTGCAGCAGGATGTCCTGCAAAAATCTTAGGTAGGTATCCTCAAGTTTTGTTTTTGAGCAACGATATTGTAGACATCTTATAAAATTTATGTTGAATTTTTCTCTCTATAGATATTAGATGGATTGATTTATATTCATGGCAAGAAATATGTCCATCGTGATCTAAAACCAGGAAATATAATGTTTTCACGTACTGGTGATAACCTGAAGATTGGAGATTTTGGACTAGCTATAGACGATTCTTCAGAAAAGAGTAAATCAGCATAAGAGTTCTAATAATACTTTGTGAAAGCATTTATGTTTATCTCTTGTTCACTACCCATCTTGTTTTCTGTCAAAATAATCTGCCAATGAAATTTCAGTAATGACTAAATAATGTTTGGCTACCATACATCGCTTAAACATTTTTTGCAAGCTTTTTATTGACTTTATTTCAGTATTAAGCTATTCACATACCTATTACATATGTATATTTTATACACCGTCATCCGCTACTACGTATTGATTTTTAGCAAGGAAATTTGGGCACAGTAGGCAGATAATTAAGAGGGATACTTTCATGTAATAAATTTGTTTTACTATCCCTGCAACAGAGATTTCTTTTACACATTTAATTTGACCCGTTAGAAAAGAAATTCATCTTGTTATGTACTATTTATGCATAGAATATTGTTTTTATATCTCTACTCAGTAGGTAATACAAGCGCTGACAAAATACAAGCCTGTGGAACTCCTTTTTATATCAGTCCAGAGCAAAAGAACAAGAAAAAAGTTGACTACAAGACAGATATATATTCTCTTGGAATGATTCTTTTTGAACTTTATTATGCGAAGAAAATGAAATCACAAGATAATATGTACAAGGTATGTCTAATTCACTTGTGTATGGTAAACATTGATTGAATGCACGCACTATAATTGGTTATCTATTGTAATCATTAAATCTATGACTCGAACTTTGCTGTCTGTCAATTACAATTTACGTTAAATATCGAATGCATTGACTTGTAAGAAAAAGATCAATGCTATTCTTGTTTTTCTCTAACATAGTTCCAATTTCTCAAATATGAAAACCGCATTTCTTTGTAGCATAATGCTTCAAATTTACAACTATCAATTACATTTTATCAGCAGTGTATACTCTATTCCAAAGATGCTTGTTCTAAATTAGGCACTAATTGGGCCACTTGTCACCAACAGCTACATGCTTGTAGTTTTAGAAATGAATACACTGAGCTAGAACATTAAATTCAGGTTGACTTAATAAAATGGTAGACATTTTGTAGTGCAGGGGAGGATCTAGGTGGGGCCATGGGGGCCAGGGTTCCCCTCCCAACCAACTTTTTTTTTATTATAAGGCTAAGGAAGAAATGTACCAATACAGGCAATGCAGTGTATATGTCAACTGCATGCTAACTTATACTCTTCACTCACAAATTAGTATTGAAATCAGATACAATCCATCAATATTTTTAAATTTTTGCATTTTGACCTAAATATATTTGGGCTCCTCCCTGTTGCTAGCGCTGGATCCACCCCTGTAGTATCCTGAATTATTCATTTGCATACATAATACCAATAGTTAACTTTTTTTATCTAATATAAGGTAAGGCTTTACTTTGTAGTTGAATTCCTTCATGTGGAATGGCTCACATGCCATCTGTACTCAAGCACACCACTATAGTATGTCCACATTGAGTTAGTGTGACCACAAATGTGGCAAAAGAGGAATGCACTTGCCAACCGAAAATCAATGAAGGTCACATGATTGTAGTAATTCGAACATGCAAATCGAAGATGTCTACGGGTGGAATGGGGCAGGTCTAATGGAAATTAAGAAGGCTATGACAATAATCTTTACTTCCATGTAATGCATTCACATGTTTTTGAGGATATTGTTTAGCTTTCTTAAGTTCACACAGTAATGATGACCATTATTATATGCGACAGGTTAGTGTTTTATAACTTATGACAAGGACCAAATACACAGTATGTTTATGTAAATAATTCCACATGATGTATTGGTTAACAATTAACCTTATTTTGATAAAACAGTAATGTCCAGAGTATTTATCAAATGTAATGACTGAGTAATTATTGAAGTAAATTTTGTACAATTATTTTGAATATCAAAATCGCTTTGTAGCATGTTCGTTAAAAATTTCATAAACAAAAATTTCAGGAGCTTCTTTGAAGAATATTTTCAGGAATGGCTATATTAGTACATATATATATATTATATACTTCAACTCCCAAATTGTTTTCACTTTTTTTATAAATAGGTTTTGGAAAGACTTGTAAATGGACATTATCCCAGTAATTTTTCCGCTACTTTACCACATATTTTCAATTTAACTTCAAAAATGATTGTACAAGAACCAAGTGAGCGACCTTCAGCTCTTGAAGTTCGTGAATTATTTAATCAAACTGAGGACAAGTCAAAATTTGTACCTATATGTGAAGAATAATAATTATACAATAATGCTGTTTATCATATTTTGTGGTCAAAAACATTGGTATAGCTAGCTACATATTTTTATCATCATCTCTATTACACTTATTGGATTTATTATATTTTGTTATCACATTGTTTTATGATTTAAATATCGATTGATATCAAATAGCTAATGTAGCTACATAGTAGTCTGCCTATCCCAATTTTGTAAATGGTAATTGTGGTATTCCTGCTACATGATTGAACATTGTTGTGTGTTAAATGGTGTTCCTAATTATTTTTTTAATTGTCATACCTTGTTGTAGATAATTAGCAAGTTGTATGTGTTGAATGTGTGTGGCATGTTTGGGACTGAATACTCTTTCGTTTGCTGTAAAATCACGTGAGCCCTGGCCTTAACCAGATAGAAGGAGGTGGTACCTCATAGCTAGTCAGTCAGTCATTAATCCAAAGTCATCTCTACTGTGTCCTGTGTTTGGGTGCTTCTTAATTTTAATTACAGTTAACTAATCTATTGAGAAATAGGACTGAGCGCCTGAGCTTATCACAAGGACTACAGCAATAGACAGTACGGAGAGACTGCCTCTAGTGGCAACCTATATTTTAAGAAATTGAACACTAGGAAGAGTTATTTTAGGCCAGCGCCCCCACAGTAATCTTTCATATATATATTATATATAATTGCTGAACTTTTCTAGCTACATCTAAGAAAGAAGATGCTGTCAATTTTGTGGTTCAAATTGAGAACACCAGTACATACGTCATTTCCAAAATAACTTGTTTGTTTTCTTTTTTTCTTTTGTTAATTTATTTATTTAATTATTTTTTTGTTTTGTTTTTGTTTTTGCAGGATTGTAGCTACCGACCCAGGCTGGTCAATTAGCTATGTGAACTGTCTTTCCCCCCACCTCCTAAAATTTTGAAGAGGCAGTGGACAGTTTATAGCTAGCATTTTAGTCTATGAAAATAGAAATGTTGTCATAGCCAATAGCTAGTTAGCTATATACCACAAGTTTAAAATTATAACAACTAAAATTGGCAAGTAATAAATAAAATTATGATAATATGATCAGAAATAATGATCAAGATGATGTTATGTTAATGATGATGATGATAATATAATAATAATAATAATAATATCAATAAATATAATAAAAATCAAATCAAATTTGTATTAGCTACAATTTTTTTACCTATTTTTTTAATGAATAGTACATCAATTTTGAAATATAAGCAAATAGATTAAGTTGCTTCAGGTAGATGTCAGTCTCATTATTTAGTTTCTCTTTTCTTTTCGTTTGGTTGTGGTAAATAAAATTGTTGTATTTGTGACAATGGAAATTAATAGAGTGAGGTGGACTAACTAAATTAAAACAAATTCATAATAACTGATTCAAATGACCATTAATTTTATGTTAAAATGGCATCTTGCTCCCCAATACATAAACTACCCTTGAAGCACACACATAATATCTGCAAATGAGTTTAAATGTTTTAATTCCTAATGAACTGAACATATAACACATCAGCTATATTCATTGAAAGTTGAGTTAAAATATAATAATGCAACAGAACAATAACTATATTATTTGAAAAGAATATTTAAAAAATGCATGTCATGAAACTAGTGTGGTATTATTCACATAAAATAGTTATGGCACTTATCACGTGCACGATACAAATTCTAAAGAAAATTTGAGCTGATTAAAAATTACTTGAACTTCTTTTGCTAATGGCCGGTCACTGGGTTTGTTCTGTACCATTTCCATGATAAGGTTTGAAATTTCTTGAAAAGTGGACACAAAATTTCCAGGAAAGTTTCCACTGGGAATCTTTTCCAATACCTGTGTTATATATATAAACATATATATATAAACATTATATAGCTATGTGGGGCTAATTATAAATATAAAATTATTATAAGTTTGAACCCATGCCCACTGAATATGTCCATTACAAAGGTCCCTAATGACATCTACAATATGACAACAAAGACTACAGAATACTGCACTTGTATATCCACACTTTATGTCTCAGAAAATTAACAAATAAGTCATCCTTTTTGTGAGTTTATAGCTATCATAAGCATGGAGCATTGCTAGGCAGGAATATTAGCAGGACACTTGCATTTGGCATTGACCTCTTTGAACTTGAACTTTTGTCTATGTATATATGCTAAATATCTAATATAGATTCTCAGTATAATCACACAGATTGATCATAAGCCGAGTTGGGGAAGCTTATTATCCCCAAATACGAAGAAATTACTCTACCCAACCTAAGAAGCTGCTAAAACATCAGAAGGGTGTTGTGGGGAGCCCCAACGAACTTAATACTAAGAGTTTTACAGCCAACTTTGGAGCTGAGTTTCTAACCCCAGCCTAATTCAAACTAATGCAGTAATAGGAAAAAAAACACTTATAACACTCCAGACATCTTTCATAGTGTTATTGGCGAGCGAGCGAAGTGAGATACTGTTATGGGTGGACAATTGAAAATCTGGTACATGTATATGTTTGATATGTACGGATAGTACGTATGCCCTTTAAACGCACATGCGGTTCCTTTTTTCTCTTAAAAAACACAGATTTTTTGGCTTGCCCCCATCTTCTTGTGATACTACGAAGTAACTAAGTCTTAATTTAGAGTTAGGCTAAAAAACTGCAATAATGCCTTGAAAATAATTTTGTATTTGTAGCTAATATTAATGGTCAATGGATGTATACAAATTCTACTGATACACATATAAAACAACCTGTTTTCAAGAGCCACTGGTAAATCACTTAAGAACAGCTAAAGTTGTAATTCAGAAGCTATCATTACTCCTGTATGTAGAGGTAAGGAATGGCTATAAACGTGTAATGTTAAAATAGAACTACTGAACTTAGTAGCATAGTAAATGAATGTTTTTTTTAACTCGTTTGTGTGTTAGCCTCAAGAAATATTAAAATTCAATATTAAAGATTTAAATTTAGTGGGAGTTGGCAAGCGAGCTAATTAAGTCAGACACTCTCAGGGGTAACACAATTGAAAATTGGGAATATTTGTTTGTTCATAATATGTGTGTGTGGACGTACATATGTCATTTTGTTTATATATGTGTGTGTGGACGTACATGTCATTTTGTACTTTGACCCTTGCATTTTTGTTTGCTTCATGGTCTACCCCTTCCCATACATCCACTAAACAGAATCTTTTCGTTTAGTAATCCCGCATTATTCAAGGACATTAATTATTTACCCCTTCGTACTAGGTTGTTGAATACCACAAGACGCAGACTCAACACTTTCCCATAATTCTTTGAAACTTCTTGCTTTTTCAAGTCGCAAAATGTTATGGGGAACCTTTTTTGGGTGCAGTTCAAATTTAAAAACTTACTAGAGTTCCATTTCTGTTCGAGTTAGTGGCAGTGATTAATGCACTATTTGTCATAATTATAAGCCCTGTGCAACCGTATTTACTTGAAAATTCATTGTCCACTAGACTAACCATGAAGGTAAGTCTGTCCAGTTGCATGAGTGTTTGTGTATTATAGCTGACTGCAGTGTTGTTTTGGTTTAGCGATTCCAGACATTCTTAGTTTTAGTTATTCATACTAAAAAATATTTTGAATGCTTAGTTGTTGTTTTTTCCCAATTCCTCCATGAAGATTTAGTTAGTTTTTAGTTTTTCTTCAATGCCATGTACAAGATTTAGTTAGTTATACTATTAATTGTCTTAGTTTTTAATTTATGTTGCCTGTCAAATTCTGCAATAATGAGACTCCTTAAAGAAAGTAGTACTGGTAGTTTTCACAAAAAACTTCAAAAATGGCATATTTCTGGACTCTACTGGTAGTTTTAGTTATTATCGAAATTACTGTCTTCTAAAATAATTAGTTTTAGTTTTTTTTCTACAGCTAGTTTTAGGTATTCTTACCAAAAGTAAAATATCCCAAAACTATAAGGGGTTTTAGTTTTAGTTTTAGTTAACTAAAACAAATAGCTGCTACTTTAGCTGAAGAATATCACCAAGAAAACATTTAGACTTGTTTGTTTGTTTGTTTTGATTCAAACATTGCAGTGAGTGGTTGCTATGGCATTGAAACCCCTTTACCATTATATACATAATTTTAAAAGCTGGACATTTTTTAGTAGCTTGAGTGTTAGAAGTTAAAATACATTATTTAGTAGTATTAGGCTTGCTTGCCCATTTGTGCTCAAGTACATCACTAGTTTTCAATTACATGACCCAGAGATAATAGACAATATTATCTGAGACTTATCACAATTTGTATTATGATCAGCAAAACATAAATTTTGCTTTGTACTTATGTACATTCACTATTTTAAATTTAAACACTCTAAATTAACTGCCATATAATATTAAGAAGTGGACTATAGCTAGCTATATCATGTTCAGATTACTCACTATCTACATAAAAAAAGGTAAAACAATTTATTTTCAGTAAAATACCTTATATCTCTCATCACATGGCATTGTATTTGGATAGAAAAGTTCAAAGAGAATTATTCCAAGTGCATATATATCCGTTTTGCTGTCAACTTGCTCTTTCTGTCTTTGCTCAGGACTTATATATATAGGAGTCCCATAGTTATCAAATGTGCTTGTAGTGGAATCCATATTTTGGGATTGAATAACTAACAGAATAATGAGACAATAACGACATAAACAATCGGTTATAATACACAGGCAATGAGTTGCAACTATAGGTATTATATACCATTATGAGAAGTCTCCTCCATAACTAGTCCAAAATCTCCAATCTTCAATTGATTATCGAGTGAAAACAATATGTTGGATGGTTTCAGATCACGATGTATATATCCTTTTTCATGAATAAATATTAGTCCATCAAGTATCTAAGCAACCCATCAATAAGTAAATAAACAAAATTACTCTGGGATTTATTGTCAAGAATTTTTTGTTAAGTCCTTGAAGTTTTGTCATGTTCTAAGACTGTCAGACATATATATATATATAATACTTATTACATGAGTCAAAGTGTGAGGATATGGTGCATGAGCAGGATAATTTATTTTCACAAGCTAGAGGCAGAGTGTCAATATAAAACCTGAAAGTGAAATATCTTGCCATATCACTCTGAGTGTAACAAGTGGGTTTATTTCATGCTATAGATATCTTCACTGATGCAGGCCAAAGCCAGTGGTCCTGGGTTCGATACCCCAGCATTAAAACTATGATTTTTCACATTTTTCCTTTGCTTTTTTCCAGACCCCTTTAGGTGAGAAAGTTTCAACCTAGTTATTGTGAAGGGTCAGAACTTGATAATTGTAATAATAATAATAATAATAATAATAGTAGGTATTATATGGTCCATTACCCAATCAACTGCGCTTGTGGTCGAGTACTATAAATCTGATATAGTCCCCGGTATTCACGTACAATAATGTATTAGAGGAAAAAAGTTGATATAGTTCGTAGTAACCCCTAAAAAGTAATGGGAAAATGACCGGAGAGAGCTATAAATAGAGCTATTTGTTATCAATGGGCTATAAAGTAGTTATAAACAAATAAAAATTGGTTTGTATTGCGATTCATAAACCCATGCCACTGAAGCTTTGCCCTCATGTCTCGGTTTGTAAATCTCATACAAAGTGCCCTCATGTCTCGGTTTGTAAATCTCATACAAACCTCAATATTGGTTTATAACTACTACACACACTCATATATATATATATATATATTATATATTTGATGCAATGAACAAATTCTAGAAATGTTGTGTTTACATAGTTTTAGGTCTTTGGCTATTTTTATAGTTCAGTAAAATGCTCTCTCTAGTACTTTTAAGATTACCTGACTGAAAAAACGTTTTACAAGTTGTAAGCGACGACTTCTACTTGTACAATTCTTCGTCAGCCAGTTGTGCAGAGTATCTTTCTTGCAGAGTTCAGTCAATATGAATAAGTACTGTTTGTTTTCCCTAACATAAAAGAATTAATCATAAAGTGTGTTTAACTTTCAATGTTATGACTTTCAATATATACATTTATTAATACAGGGCCATAGAAAGCCAATTTGAGCCTTAACAGCCATTGAAACCATGCCCACTGTCATTAATTAAAAACTTAACTTAATAGTTGCAATTATGTGAAAGTGTATAAAGATGACTGAAAGTAAATATAACAATTTTGGTGAGAAGAAAAAATAGGAAAACTGTCCAAAGATGTCCTGCAGTGCAAAGATGATTGAAGAAGTTTGAGATTCAGTTCACACTATCTATTCTTGTGCATATATAAAGTGCAATTAGCTAAACTATTTTACCTCAGTGCAAACAACCTTGGTTTTGATATGTTGAAACAGTTACAACATTGGTAAGTTGCAGAAGATATTGCGTAAAAGATGGAGAACACAAAGTGGTAAAACAACCTAAAGAATTATTCTGAATCTCACAAGACTCAGCTCTACACTAAAATATTACAGTTATCCAGTAACTAAACTTTGTACTCTTACTCATAAACAAAAATAAAATTATCAATCATCTCATTTATTTATAATATAAAATTGATATGATAAATTAAAGCATAAATAGTACACCAATAAAAAAGGATAAAATATATTAGTTGTACAATTATCCCAAGTGGATGGTTAAGGGCAGCCAGAGTAAGTCAGAATTCTCACACAATACACATCTGTAGTAGAAGGGGGACATGACACAGACACAGCTCTGGCAATCACAATATCAATGTGAAAGGCCACACTAACTGTATTCCATGTTATTAACTAAATGACAGCTATATCACTAAGAATACTTGGCATTTGAAAGGCTAGAAAGTAGCAACCAGAAGCAAAACTGCTCATTGTTTACATGTGCTTATTGAAACCTTACATGTGATCACTTGAGCTGTACCACATGACTAAATTTGGGCGTGCGTAGAGCAGGAAAGCTGGTTTTTTGTTGTTTATTATTCCCATAACTTTTTGTATTGAATTTTGGAATTGGACTATTTCTCAAGTTGTGGAGTATACTGAGTTAGATATACTATTGATATTATTTATTCATGCAACATACTGTTGTTAATAGGTGAGAAATGATATTACATGTAGGGAAAAAACTTTTTATACTTAACATTATTAAACCGGCATAGTAAAGATTCAAGCTTTACTCGCATGATCTTAATCACATACTAATTATCGCACAAATAATCAAACTTTGTCGCTACCAAAACACTGACAAGAAGGATTAATTTTCCATAATTTGGATATCTACAAATTTTTGGCAATGTATTTCAAACTACTTTTCTTAAGCTTGACATAAACAAAAAATATTAATTGCTATTTGAAGAGATACAAAACATGTTAGTTGCACGATGAGATTAATTTATTATTTACATGTAAAATAATATGTGACATTTTAGATCTCTTAAATAATTCATTTTTAGTCACTAATAAGTCACTAACTAGTGATGTGCTTGAGCACAAATGGCGAGCGAGCCTATAGACTATACTATTTTTATATGAACGATTTTGACTTCTAACACTGAAGCTACTGAAAATAAGGTCCAGTTTTTAAATTTCGCATACACGGTAAAGGGATTTCAGTGCCATAGTAACAACTCTCTGCAACTGCTTGAATTGAAGGAAAACAAATACAACAACAAAACAATACACGTTATTTAAAAGTTTTCTTTGTGATATTCTTTAGCTAAGTAGTGGTTGTAACACACAATGCTTTGACACAACTGGACATGCACCTACACAGACTTACCTTCGCGGTAGTCTAGTGGACAATGTATTTTCAAGTAAATACTGTTGCGCACGGCTTATAACCATGACAAAGAGCGCATTGACTTACCACCACCACTAACTCGAATAGAAATGGAAGTCCCTTAAGTTTTCAAGTTTAACTGCACCCACAAGAATTCAAAACGGTAAACAATTCAATTTCTAGGGTGATACGGGTACTGATCGATAAACCAGAGGATTCTGTTTAGTGCAATTTGGGACGGGGTCGACCACATAACTAACACAAAAACGCAAGGGTCAAAGTACAAAATGACATACGTACGTCCAATATACAAATAAACAAACATCCCCGATTTTCAATTGTGTTACCCCTGTAAGTGTCTCACTCGCTACGCTCGCTCGCCAATAAGCACAAGACATGTAATTATTTTGTTACCTTTGCACACTATCTAAACTCCGATCAGTATTCATGATTTATGATACTCCTAAAACTACCAGCAACAGTTAAACACTTACAAAGGGTATTCTTTGTCACTGATCCACCATCCTTGATGATCATCACGCTTCCAGTGACTCACATAGCGAACTATCCTATCATGTTCCAATTTTTGAAGTGCAACAACTTCCCTTAGTATTTTTTTACTATCCCTAACAAAAATGTATTAAATAAACGAATTTTAAAAATTAATTCTACCTAACTAATAGTATTCAACTGAAGCTTTGGATGTAAAATATGCACTTCTATTCAATTGCGTGTACCTAGCAGTCAAAAACTATACTTCAAAAAACATACTTAATCATTTTAATAACAGGAAAAAAAACTATTTCTAATATTTGTATTTATAATGTTTTCTATTCGATAGACAGAACAGGAGTAAATACATACGTTTTGTGTAATATGTGTGTATACATATAATATGTGAGTGGGTCTGGGGAAGGGGACCTTATGGCACAAAAATTGAATTTGAGATATAAGGCTCCAGAAGTTAGTCATCGGAAAAATTCTGTCTTTCTCCAATCTTTGTTTTTTGCAGAATTAGTCTTAGTGACCCTAACTCTACGTCTATGCCAAATTTCAAAAGTCAAAACAACTTAAAAAGACCCCAAGCATGCCGTGAAAAAAACAAGCAACTTTTTATTCTCTCTCATTCTTGAAGTACAATAAACGGGGAATGGGAGGAGTTTCAAACAAGCAGCTTAAAAAATGGGCATAGCTTTGAGACAATTGCATACACTCCACAGCTTACTTCTGGCTGAAAGTTTACCACTAGATCAAGTAGAGTAACCAAAGACTCAGATAAGACTGGCTGTGAGACACTATGAAAGCTATAGGAACTTCATGCAAAAGTTTGTTAGTCACAGTTACAAACGGGTGCACGATTTAACTTCGTATGCAGAGTACGCCGTTAAGTATACGGAAATGTTAATTATACCGGAAGTGGAAATTCAATTTATGTTTTCTCGATTTCTAGTTCAATTGCTTTGCTGAATACAACCCAGTTCAACTGCCAGTTTCTCTGCGCGTCAAAGGTTTTACCTTCCAGGATTTTAGCACTAAGTTGAAATATATTGTAGCTTTTTTTATTAGCATAAAAAACTCAATATTTTTTGTTTGCGCTGTAAGGTCCCTTTTCCTAGACCCACTCAAATGTATGTATGTGTGCGCATTAAATTATTTCACGAAGATAATCTATAACTTAGGATGCAGGAGAAATCCTAGGATTTTGGACAACCATTAGTGGTAGCAATGAATGTTGTACATAGTGAAAATAGGTTGAGAAATTTTCGTCCTGACAACTCAAATAGTGGCCAGCCTTTTAAACCAAATCAATGTAAATATGAAAAGAAATATGAATAGAAATATGAAAAAAAAGTTACATTCATTCATCAGGCAAAAAAAAGCTCCTAATTTTTTACTTTAAAAACACATCTATAATTTGATATACCCCAAAGCACTTGTATTTAGCATACCTGTTACAACATATAACTTTCAAGGCATATTTTTCACCAGTCTTTTCTTCGGAAACATGATAGACTTGTGCAAATCCACCTTTTCCGAGAAAGCACTTTCGTTCAAAAGTTCTACATAACACATCATGACCATATAAGAGATTATCTGACTAGTAAATATTTATTTAAGTTTTACTTTTCACTGTGTTGGATGGATAATGTTCGAACAAATGTGCGCTGAAAGTCATCCTAGATAAATCAAGAATATCAATTGCATAATTCATTGTATTATAAAATAATTGGGTCACTTTCTGAAAGGATTGTGCTGAACCAACTATAGTTAATACCTGAACTATCATCTGTTGCCCTCCTTGTGTTGGAGACTGTTGAATTCCTTTCCCTATTCATTAAAAATATACAAAGAATTACACAAAGTGAATACATTGCTGACTAACCAGTTGCTATTGAAGAAATGGCAGCCACAGATTTATTAGTTTCTTCAGGATAAGAAGGTAGAGCTTTTAACTGATGCTGTTCTTCTAACTTTTTCTTTAAATCTTCAATTTCTTTATCTTTATCATGCAGCAAAACCTCCATATTTTGTAATAAAATGTCCCTGTTTTTTACTTGTTGTACTAGTGCTGTGTTCTTTTGGATTTCACTAATTCCAGTCTTTAATTGCTCCTTCAATTGAAATTTTCGGTCATCAGTAAGTTTTAACCTGTCATCAAATTCAAAAGAATGCTTCTCTAATGTGTGATCAAGATACGTACTCCAGCAGTGTGTATTGTGCTCATTGCCGTAAAATTTTATGAATGATTTCTCCATATTCAACAACAGAAATGGATTGCCAACAGCAATGACTAGGGATTTTGCTCGAGTAATTGCTGTGTTGAATACATATGGATCACAAAAACTTTTGGTCTCATCCAGTGTCGATCCATCTTGATTTACTGGTTCAGTGGTGCTTAAAATTACTGCCTGATATTCTTGGCCTGAAATTTTTAAATGCAGATAGATATCAGTTTTCATTGAACAAATTAGGGCACATTATCACTGAATGAAACCACAAGAAATTTTTCTCCATAACTAGTCTAAAAAACCAATTTCCTCACAAGGCTCAATATTTCTAACCCTTAAATTTAACCATGGTCTACTTCAAAGTCAAAAAGGGCATAAAGTTTTTTTATGTACAAAAGTATTACTTCAATCTTTGAATATTGTTTGTAAACACTACCAATACTTTTGGTTTGAAATGTGTGTAAAAATTGATGTTGGAAGATTATTTAGTATGGGATGAAATGGGGAGGGGGTGGGGCTATTAGGCATGTGATGTGTGATTTAAAGATGTTCATGTTTCATGTGAGAAAAGTAATGGATGTGAGGACCCCATTAGCCCTTCCACCTCACTTTCCTATACCACTGCAAAAATGTGTTGAAATTCATTTCCTTTGTAAGTAGTGCCAAAATCTTATCTGATAACCTTACCTTGAAAAACTGTTCTTATTTCAGGAAAGTCTTTAATTTTCCTTCTCTTGAATTTCTTGTAAATATCATTAATCTAAAAAGTTTAGCATAAAATAAATATCCTCAGATGAGCATACCTACTTAATTGCTTGGTAAAGTAAAAAAAATTGTAAACCAATATATTTGTAAAATATCAGTAAATAACTCATTTTCTTGTATATATTTCGACAGTGTGGACCTATGTAACAGGCTGTTTGAGTTATTTTAGCAAGATATCTATACATTATTTTGTTGACGAGTTAATTTACTAAAAAAAAAATAATTGAAATAGTGGCACAACTTGTCATTGGAGTAAAATGTGGGTTCATTTTCCCATGCCACCCCCCCACCCCCCCTCTCCACTCACCCACCTCTTTCCTATCCGGCCCCTTCAGGATTTGTTCATAAACGCACAATTTCCTGATGAGAGAAATTTTAGATTGTAGACAAAACCAGGAAGCTATAAGAGTTGATTCTTCAAGAATAAAAGTTTGCTAGACATTCAAGTGGCCGCATGCTCCTAGCCCTTAAATAATCAATTTTTAATACAGGGTGACATAGGTAGATCAAGATCACAAAATTTACAAGGTAATAAAGCTTTATACAAAGAACACAAAGAACCTGTGAGCAAATTTGGGAGAGCAGAGATGACAATTGAAACTAAATGATGGAGCTATGGTATTAATAATATTTAATTACTGTTATAATTCATAAGCTGAGTCAGGTCAGTAAAGCATTGTCAGTAAAAATAAAAGTTGGTTGTGTGTGAATTAGTTTATATATAAACATTATGAATAGAGGGTGTGCCTAGCAAATGAGCTCATTCTGATGAGAATTGTATCTAAGAGCAGGTGAAGATGGCGAAAGTTTGTTAAATGTTCAATGGAAAGCAACAGTTTTTGCACAGCCTATGTCCACAATCATGGATAGAAGGACAGAGAGACTGAGAAGCAGGAAGAAGTAGACAAAGAAGAAGGGAATTTATTACTTAAGAAGGATGAAATGAAGAGAGAAAAGGGTTCAGAGAGACAATGGACAGGAGAATAAGGATGTAACTAAACCAAGTGATACAGGATTTAAGAGTGAATAAAAATACAGTGGTCTGTCCTAAAAATAGGATGTGGCTTTTCATATTAACTTGATTCATACTAGCTCTGATCTTCCTCAAATGGAACCCCCCTCTCAGAAATCCTATGTATACCTCTATAATCTATGGTCTACCATCATAAGAGATGTTTTTCACTGTTAATATTGGCCGCGGCTTAGGCATGAATCCACTTACTTGATTTTCACATGGACTGGTTATGAGATAGTTCTTCATTGGCTTGCTATTCCAAGCCGAGGGAGTTTGCTTGGCTAATTCAATAACTTTATTAATGATAATTTCAGCTTCCATATCTTGTGCATCTGCCGATTCACCTATCCCAGAGCATATGAACACTAGAGGATATGGATACTTGCGATGCGTCGTAGGTTCAGTTTCTTCATCATTCCACTGAAGGCTAGAGTTATAAAACAGATCACTGATGAGATTCAGTATCTCGGGGTGACAGCGGTAATTGCTTGACAGTTTAGCAATAATATGGCAGTTTGGAGAGGACAAGTATTGCTTTTCCAATCGCTGGAGCAGAGATATATTTAGACTATTTGCTCTAGCCACCTTACCACGCACTAAATTGGCTGGACCAATCTGTAACATAATAATAATATTAAAGTTACGATATTCTGTCCAGCCAAAATAAATTTTATTAACATCACTTCTGCTATGTAATAATTGTGAACTATTATTGAATTTTTCCATCTTTCATAATCATTACTCTCAAAGATTATGATTTTATTGACCTGAGCAAATAATTTCAAAACATCTGTTTACATAGTAATTAGCTATTTAACGGAAAAAGAAAAGCTCTAAGCAGAAAACTGTGATCAACTATTGCTAGCATTAAAGACAGCACCAGTTCTATCAAATTCCTACCTTACCCATTAAAATGCCTCACAAAAATTAAATATAATATGACTAACATTAGAAACTGCCTTCCACTCCCCAATTTTAACAGTATACTTGCAGGGAGAAAATACAAAACCCTTACACATTACGGCTATGTGCTGAACATACCTGGTTAGTGTCTCCAGCTATGACTATTTTTGTCAAGTTATTGGCAATCCATAATGGAGCAACTGCTTCAGGTTCTCGCATGTGTGAGCCTTCATCAATAAAAATATGGCTGAAATAACCCAATGGGAGTCCTCTGAGATGGGGAGCAGTCAAACATGTAGTAATTACAAGCACATTTCGAAATTTGTTGCTATTTTCAATTATATCCTTGAATTGTTTACTTGTGAAGTAATATTTTTGTTTGTCTGATTCCAAGCCATCAAAGCCGGAATCACGTATCACAAACACATTATCATTCCAGTTCTCCCAGAATATAGAAGTGTAGTAATCCAAAAACTTGTCTGCAGAAAATCGCTGCTGAGTGCACACCAAGATACGGGTTGCTGAGCGTGACCGTTTACTGAGTAGGTATAGAGCGCATAATGCTAGCAGTCTACTTTTGCCAGTACCAAAGGCTCCAGTCAGCAGAACTGGAGGGTATTGTGGTGGAGAATTCACAATGACTTTTAGGGCATCAAACTGTTCTTGAGAACAGTATACACTGCATGCATCCAAATTCTCCATATGGTCAAAGCTCTGAAATGTACTGGGAACCAGCTTCGGTACGACCCCTAATATTTTTACTGAGCTGATTAGACCTTCGAAATAAAATTCTTTTAGATGGAATTGTACTTTTACATCAAGTGAGCTCGAAAAAATTTCTGAGTAATCTGGAAAAGCCAAAAATAATTTATACAAGTTTTCTACTTTAATTTTGTGATAACACAAGTCAGCTCTAGCTTCATTAGAGCCATAAATCAAAGTAACAGATGAGCTGGCTTGTTTGACATAGGCAAAGTCTTCACAGCCAATGCCTTCCAATATGCCATACATTTGGTAGCGTTCCGGGTGCGTCACTTCCAATCCATTTGGACATTGTTTGCTTAAATATAAATATTTGTACTTGTCTCTGCATCTACAAATATTTACAGGTCATGACTAATACTGTCATAAACTACTCAACCACAGAAATTATTAACTGACATCATCATACAAACAATTTCAATTATACTTACTTGTGTTTAACAATTTTACCTTTGTTTTAGTTGTCCTTGATGTTCCTCTCTTTCTGCTTCAATTAAACTAACAAATTTAGTTTTGTAATTGTTAGCAGAAAGAGGTTTGTGAATAGAACTTGGCCGACGTGATTGATGCCAAGTAGCTTGTCCCGCATCTAGTAAGTCACACATAACCTCATCTTTAATAAAATACTAAAATGTTACTATATTCCTAATATAATATGGGTGTAAAGAAATTACAATTAGTACACTTGCACAGTATATTTATTGATTTGATTGAATTAGATTTTTTAATTTACAATATCACTATGAAAACATGTCCTAGTGTGTGGAGCTTTTGGGATTTTGTTTGTTGCTTCTGTTGATGTATATCAAATCATTCTAGTAATGAATAAGATGTGGAGAAACCTAACCTTTAGTGATATATTTTATAAGAATATTGTCCTTTATTAACTTAATCTATTGATAAGAAAGACAATAGCAGCAAAGTAAGAAGCACCCGCTCTCTGTCTGCTGGATATTTTAAGTAATGCGCATGGCCTGAAATACACCCCTCACTTTTTTAAGGCATGGTGTTTAGCTCTTGAGCCAGCCAAATTATTAACTAGTGCCTTCAAATAAATTGCTACTCTTTGTCTGTGCCAGAAAATAATATGCTGTATGTGGACTATTATGTAGGAAATATGTTGTACATATGGCAATTGGCTTGCAAATGCGCATCTAATTTGGATATGGCTTACAATTTTAAACATCATGCTAGTGCACCAGCTGCCCCTCCCCCTGCTCCTCAGAACACCTACTAGCCTTCATCAGCCGACTTTGAGTGCATTTTGAATGAACTTGCAAAACTACAAGTAACAGTTAGTGCTCAACAAGGCAGACAACGATTCAATTCTATTATGCTGTTGATATAGTTCGGCTGATCCTTCCTCGTACCCTACTCATCAGTTTCATTGGTACCATGAGAAATTCAGAGATGATGCCCGCAAGTATGTGTGTCCCCCTACGATTACCCAAACGAGACAAGCGACGACAAGCTCCACTGCCAATATTGCTTATTTACACATTCATGATTCTTAATATTTTTAGTGGACACTGTTGCAGTGTCCACTAAAAATATTAAGAATCATAAATGTGTAAATAATAGAAATGGTTTACTAACTGTACTTCCTCTTTTTACTGTTGACAAATAACAGCCATAGCTACAATACAACCACCAAACTACTAATGATTTTCATTGGGAAAGAAGTTGCTCACCCTCAACCTGAGTTTGCGACGCTCACCCCATTGAATTTTCATGGTAACAGATATTAGTAAGCCACTTCTACCACTTTCCAGGGGAATAGGAAGCCAAATCGTATTGGTGTGGCCATTATAACCACACCCACCTAACCACACCCACTCATTTATTCAGTAGTGAGTTTTATTAATAGAAAAGACAATACAGTACATAGTTTTACTGTTAGTGAATCAAAGAGTTTAAGTCTATGTTCTGCGTATCTAGTAAATTCAATTGACACTGTAATCACACCCATAATTCAGTAAAAGCCATTATTAAAGCAAATGAATTTTTATAAAAATCAGTAGGTTCATATCCAATAATGAATGTTAAATTATAGTTATAACTATTATGTAAGAGTGTATATAATGTATAGCTAATATAGCTAGCTAGTTACTTGAACATACTAGAGCACTGAAGTGCAAACCCTCAGCGCTAGTTAGCTAGTATGATAAAGAAAATAATAACAAAGGAAAAGTGTAGAAACAAAAAAGAAAGAAAGAGAAGTGGCATGAAGTGAGGCAGGAAAGAGAAAAAGACAATGAAGAGGGACAAAAGAAAGAGGAATGAATGAAAAAGGTAGGAAGAAAAGAAAAAGGAAGAAGAAAGAAAGAAAAACAGTACAGGAAAGAAAGAGGAAATGAAAGGAAAAGGTAGGAAAGAAATAAAAACAGTAGGAAGAGGAAAATAAGGCAAGAAGACAAAAGGAAAAAGGAAAAAAAACAGGATTAAAAAAAAAAAGAAAGAAAAAAAGAGTGTCTACCAGGGTTCGAACCAGAGACTTTTAGGTTAGGTATTTGCTCACTCAACAACTACGCAACGCAACAACTCACGCTGAATGCATGTAATTGTTAGAATGTGATTTGCACCTGCAGTATGACAAGCAAGTTTTTTAAGGGGCGGTTCCCATTACCGTAACGTACGATTGTAGGACTGAAATTCTACTCGCTTTTTCTTGAAAACTAAGTCAAAACTAACAATTCTGGCACATTAAAGGGACTTACTCTGTGAAGTGCTATAGTTTGATGTCGCTTTCAAAGCCTGGGTAGCCGTACTCTTCGAGATCCGCTGTTGACTGAATGAGTGACTGAATGACTGACAGGTTGACTACTATATACCCTCAGGCGCATGCGCACTGAGGGTTAATCAGGCGCATGCGCACTGAGGGTTAATGACAGGTTGACTACTATATACCCTCAGGCGCATGCGCACTGAGGGTAAATAAAGCAAACAACACATTGACAAAATGCCTTGTGGCAATTATAGTTTCATTTGCTTCAACAATTTCAAGTATGTGAGGCAAATAACTAAATGGGAAGACTCCTAGTAATGCGAAAATGGCCATTTTGCAGACCAACAATGCTGGAAAGACCTCAGAACTACCCTGTACATTTGTTTTCCAAAAGATCACTTTGGAATAGTAAACAAAGGACCAGGCTGGTCTGGAATTTCCTAAAAATCTTCCAAAAAGGCTTATATTATATATTTTAATCCAGGCAGAAGTCTTTTCGACTGCTCAATTTCGACCACCCAAGTTCAGCACAACGACAATGAGATCTGGTAAAGAGTAGAAAATAATGGATACGCCCCTTTTTGTTAAAATATTAGCGTGGTTATGGCCGCGCGACCGCACCCATTCCGACACCCTACTTTCACCTCTCTATAGCTAGAAAACACTACTTTTCTGGTACAATTACTGCAAAATTCCTACCATAGTAACAAAAAAATAATGATAGTATTATCTGGTGGGACATAATATCCCATTGTTAAAGCTAGTGGTATGCTCAAATAGCATAAAT
>WLWD01004945.1_pt1 | contig 24555 bp, 21 predicted proteins | sample 6712731 | NCBI WGS metagenome assembly WLWD01 (sample SAMN12718690, study PRJNA576275) | sponge metagenome | isolation source: marine sponge | host: Mycale hentscheli | place: New Zealand: South Island, Marlborough, Capsize Point | collected 2014-11-01 | reverse complement strand
TCATCACTAGGATGCTGAAGTGCCAGTGTTCCACTTGCCAAGATAGCTTTCTACTTGTCATATAATGAGCAGTTATACCTAAAGTAATATTGGTTTGTAAAAATTATTCTGTGTACCTTTATTATTATTATGAAATATATTTTCAATTTATACTTTATAAGAAGGAAGTCTTATTGTTGTGACAAAATTTACTCAACATTTTCTTATGGAAGTCTATGTATTTTATAAGCCTAAAAGATACTTACAACAATATAGAATCGTCTGCAATTGTGATTGGTGGCTTCCTTGACTCCACAAAGCTGTAGGGCGAAGTGGACGCGGAGACGCATTTTTGACGCTTTGACGCGTCCTCCGCGGTTATCGAATTTTCCAATTTAGACGCGTGTACGCGTCAATCGGGGTTAATCGGTTAATAGTCGACATTTACTTTTGCATGAGATCTGTACACAAACACACTACACTGTACTGCAATAAAAATGGCTACAATTATTTAAGTTACTGCTATAACTCCTGCTTGTGAATCCTGCACTTGTACAGCAGGAGACAAAATGAAGTTCTGTATTCCGTTCCATAGTACAGCCGTAAAATGGTAGTTTTTTACCGTAGCTTTTGCCGTGTCTTTCCGTACCATTTAGATTAAATGGCCGATACTGTTTACTAAAACGCTTAAAAGCAGTTAAGATTTTCCGTCAATTCACAGATATTTTTTAGCTAGAAACTCTTCCATAGCTATATCAGCAAGTTAAGGCCTTGTATCGACCATTAAAGGAGGCTAAGGGGATATTGTAAAAAAGCGCGTACAAAAGTTTAACTTGCTTCAATAAAGCTGCAGGCCGAAGTTACGACGGGCACACAGCTATAACCAGGTCCGCACTGTGAAGGCTTTCTATAGCTATTGATGGACCTCCAGTAGTAAAAAAATATATAAGCCTGAGTAATATCGATACTGTGTGGTAGTTGAGCTAATAATTCTCTGCAAGACAATTTCGAATAGGATGGCTTCAATTATTTTTACTTGGAAAGCTTCACCTCAGGAGCCTGTAAATAAAAAATCAGAACGTTTTATTGGATAAATAATTTTTTTGAGTGAGACATGCAGTAATGGGAGAGAGATTAAACAGTAATATGGTCGAACAGAGCAGCCGTTATTACCAAACGGCGTACCGTTTTTCTCCTATTTTTTAATCGAGCTAAGGCCATTTTACGAAACAGAATTCGGAATTTTATTTTGTCTCCTCTGTATGTAAAGGGTTTCCAATTCTACAGTATTCAGAACTGCAACTTCTTGTCACTTGAAAAACAACAACTAAAAACCCGTTTTTCTACAAGTTCATTGTTCAGATTAAAGACTTGATTACTGTCATAGCATCACAAGAAACTGAGGTGAAGCCTACACAGCTTTTATTAGGAGAAAAGTTTGATCAGTATTTCTGATACTGTTTGTGGTACAATAATTATGCACTAAAATGTACTCTACACACAATCCTTCAATCATCATCATCACATCATATAAATTACAGTATTATCATCACCAAAAATTCACCCAATAGCCACGCCCACATGGACTCACTTCTACTATCAACCGCAGGTCATTGACATAAACTTCTTCTGTGGCCAGCAACTCCTCCAGAGCATGTCTGAACAGAGTAAATAAAATAAATTAGTAAATAAATATAATATACTGTAATAGATAAAATAAATAATAAAAATACTAAACTGTGTGCATGTAAAGAAAGACTCTGATATTAATCCTTTCAGTACAAACTTCAAGTTAGGTACACATTGAACCATCATACACCGCCCCGCAGAGAGCTCAGCTCCTCCCCTCTCACCTGCTCCTTCCTGGCTTCCTGCTGGTCTTCTTGTGTGGCCATGTAGTCTGTGAGTTCACTCACCAGAGCCAACGCCTCCCCAGACGTAGGGATGTCGACACACTGCTGGTATTTCTTGTCCAGTAAAACCATCGTGTTCTGACACCACCGACTAGCCTGGGGGAAGAGAAGGTGGCAACCACAACATGTATAAACAATAAATAAAAATGATTTTAATACCTGTAGAATTATAACATGAATAAAAATAACTATTGCTACTGCATTTTACAATACATCAAGAACCACTGTGTGGGCGGGGTACTTCCCAAGTAAAAAATGGCCTTGCAAGATCTTCCAATATCTCGGGTGATATATCACTTATCCTAGTTTAAGATCTTTCAATATCTTGAGTGATATCACTTGCAAAAACCTGCCTGATCTGTAAAGATCCTAGTTTTTTAGAACTTACAAGATCTTGCATTCTCTTAAAAGCAAGATCTTGCAAGAAATAGGTTCCAAAAGTTTGCTGGATCTTACAAGGTTCTTCTTGTAAGATCCAGCCAATTTTTTTTGTAAGATCTTGCAAGAATTTTTATTTGGGTTGCTAGTTTATAATAACTAGTCACACTCATCTATCACACTCTGTTTCTACTCACACACAAACACACTCTTTTTTCTACTCACACACACACAAACACACTTTTTTTCGCTTTTTTTCTACTCACATGCACACACAAACACACTCTTTTCTACTCACACGCACACACAAACACGCTCTATTTCTACTCACACGAAACACAAACACACTCTTTTTTCTATTCACATACAAAAACACCCTTTTTTACTCACACGCATACATAAACACTTTATTTTTCTACTAACACGCACACACAAATACACTCTTTTTCTACTCACACACACAAACACGCTCTTTTTCTACTCACACACACAAACACGCTCTTTTTCTACTCACACGCACACACAAACACACTCTTTTTTCTACTCACAAACACAAACACTCACACGAAACACAAACACACTCTTTTTTCTATTCACACACACAAACACTCTTTTTCTACTCACACACACAAACACACTCTTTTTTCTACTCACACACACAAATACACTCTTTTTTCTACTCACAAGCACACACAAACACTATTTTTCTAAACACACTCTTTTCTACTCACATGCACACACAAACACACTCTTTTACTCCTCACACACAAACACACTCTTTTTTCTACTCACACGCACACACAAACACACTCTTTTTCAACTCACATGCACACACAAACACACTCTTTTTCACTCCACGCACACACAAACACGCTCACACAAACACGCTCTATTTCTACTCACACGAAACAACACACTCTTTTTTCCACTCACACATAAACAAACACGCTCTTTTTCTACTCATACACACAAACACGCTCTTTTTCTACTCACACACACAAACACGCTTTTTTTCTACTCACATGCACGCACAAACACACTCTTTTTGCTGTTCACACACAAACACGCTCTTTTTCTGCTCACACACACATGCACGCTCTTTTTCACCTTTTTCTACTCACACGTACACACAATCACCCTCTTTTTTCTGCTCACACACAAACACGCTCTTTTTTTCAATTTACACACACACACAAACACACTCTTTTTTCTCCAGATAATTAACTTACCCTTGCCTTCCTCTGTAACTCCTCCCTTTTTCAGCCGCTTGCAATTTTAAATGTGCATGCGGTCTTTGTTCTGTTCCAGTTCATGGATGATTCGAATGATTGATGTTCAGATAATAGATGTTCCACTGTACATGTATTTAACACACAAACATACACACTGTTGTCAGGTTATTACTAGTCTCGCATGGCCGACCCTTTTCCCTTTTATTATCCGCTCGCGCGGGGAGGGAAATAGGGTCTGGTAGAAGCTTGTACATCGTTTCGTGCTAAAGGAATGCAATTATAATGTTACTGGGGCGTTGCGGTCGTCAAATATCACACTCGCGCGAAAGTATTACTGGGATTCCTAGGCTTCAAGATGACTTTGAGGCACTGCTATTGCTGTGGAAAATCTGTTACCGATGGTGAAGAGAAAAAGAGAAGGCGGCTTTTGACTAGTATGCAGGTTTGTATTTGGAAAGAAAATACAGATAAAGTAGTTTATAGAAGCTACTGTTATTTTCTGCAGGATGCTCTGCAGTTGCTGACAGATATTATAGTTGCTAAACATCCTGAGATAGATCAAACTAGCCTACAAGGAGGCTATGTCTGTAGAAACTGTGCTTCACTTTTAGAGAAGCATCATGGCATCCTTAAGGATATTGAGGAGCGATTAACTACAGCATTATCTATCTTGCCAAAGATTTCTGTACCAGCACAAACACCAATTTCTGAACAATCAACTCAACACTACCATTCACAGGGTAGCCCACTTGCTACATGCTCTGACTCTCCAGAATTAACTGTAAGAAAGGTACATTTATTTCAACTATAAAATAATTGTATAAAAATTATTTTTTTTCAGGCTAAAATTCATTATCAAACCAGGCCAAGAGTATACACTATTACACCAAAAAGAAGGAAACTTTTCAAGCCTTTGGTTCGTACAAGCTACTACTCATTTGCTATTCAATGTTTGAAGAAAAATATGGTAGCCAAAGCAGCAATTATTCGAGTCTTGGGGCAAGTTCTGCAGTCAGAAATAGCTACAGTTTCTTCAGATGACTTCGACTCTATCACTAGAAAGAAGTCCAAGAATTACTTACTGAATTTTGAAGGCATTGTTCACGATATTATGGATGAGATGAAAGACAAGACTCCAACGTTGTTGGCTATTTTAAGGGCATGTTTAAAAACAAAGAAGATGAAAAGTAACGCAAGTGGTGTAGTGGCAGTTATTTTTTCCATTATCTGCAAGTTTAGGAGACCTTCAGCATGTTTGATCCAAAGAATTATTTCACTTCTTTTATATAGTGGTCATGCAAGTAAAATGGTGAGACTTACTAGTTACACTTTCATGTATATATTTGATATATTATATTACTAATTAGGTTTTTCAAAGGCTACAGAAACTTGGGATATGTTTGTCTCGCTCTGCTACTATTGATCTGGTTGGCATTATGGGTTGTGATTTTGATGAGCCAGTAAACCAATGGAAGCAATCAGTGGAACAAAAAATAGCTCCCATACTTCAGGTAACCAAAACCAAATTATAAGTATGAAAATTGCTCATAATTGAGAAATACCACGGTAGCTAAGTGAAATAGTATGGGTAAGTGCACATGCGTGCGAAACTTATAGTTCAAGCTGTGTCTAGTTGGTGACTATGCCATTCTTTAGTGTAGAAGTTCTACCCATAGTAGACGGAATTTTTTTCAACAGATTATGTTGAGCATAGTTTTAAAATCAAAGTTCCAGAGGAAGCTAATCCTGAAATACAGAGATAGTGAGTGAGATACAATGTAGCTACACTAACCTGTACAATGTCAAATAGTTGGCCAGGCTCCATGGAAGTAGTTAAGAAAGTGGCATGTAACACAAGCCTTATATGCCTATTGAATGAGTAATCAATACCTTTAGACTTCCATTCAGACTCAGCTCTGACCTTGTCTATTCTCAGCCAGCTCACTTTCTGTTGCAGCTTATTATTTACCTGTGAGTAGCAAAATGTAATGAGATACATATATAATTGTATTGAGCCATTTATCAACTCATTGTTAGCTCAGCTACAGCTTCCTTGGCATTTGAACTGGCTTGTAATGTTAAGGGTTCTCAATAATATGTTACTGCTTGGTAGGATGGTAATTGAGGAAACTACGATGATAGTGATTATATTGTTTCTACACCGAGAGGGTTATAGTACAGGGTTACAGTAGTCGGTCTGTCTTTTTTCTGTCTGTCTGTCTGTCTGTCTGTCTGTTTGTCTGTCTGTCTGTCTGTCTGTCTGTCTGTCTGTCTGTCTGTCATGCTCTGATTTTACATTTTCTCTTTCAAATTTTATCGAACATTCTCTCCATCATACACAGTTTTGCACTTAGGCCAAATGTGTCACATTGTGTGTTTTTTAAACTCATGATTAAGACCTTACAAGGTTGAAACATTTTTTATTATGAATTAAAATTATTACTACATTAAAGTCGGAAAAAAATATTTTGAAGAATATATTTTATGTTGAAGAATCAAAAGACATGCAATCTCCTGCAGGAATTAATGAGACATTACTCAGTCCAAATCATAAGATTTATTAGTGTAGAAAGTTTGGCACAGGAGAATTAGCTTGTTTGTTTACAACCAGTACAGCATTCCCCTGGGAGGCTTGTATTTAGTATGTACATTTGAATAAGGAACTAAGTATTATGTTATTGGTGATATGGTGTGAGTATTGTTAACTTGCAATGGTGCTGGACAAAGTAGACAGGACAGCCCTGAATTATGCACACAACATCACACACACACACACACATACACACACACACACACACACACATACACACTCACACATACTCAAAAACACAACATACACACAACATCATACAAACACATCATACACAATTATGCATGGTGTAATAAACACACAAAGACTAATCTTTTAATTTTTGGATTTTTTTATGGAATATTTGGTATTTAGTCTTGGCAGTATGTTTAAATGTCAAGCTGGGTAGCTTTTTAGTATTGCTAGGCAACCCAAAAGATTTTTTCTGTATTTGTTGTTGATAATAATGGTATCACTTTAAGAAACAATTGATTAACAGCTTTAATTATGTGGTATTAAACTAACCAAAATCTATAATACAATGTTCACCGTAATTTTGTTGATAATTTTCTATTCATAAAACTTTTTAGCTATGCGATGTTTTTATTGCGTGATATTGTGATTAAAATTAGCTATGTTGACATGTAGGAAAACACCCAACCATCAGCATCCTTCCTGACTTCCACTCCAGATCCCTCAACCAGCGAAAGATCTTCTCCATCATCACAAGAGGTTGAGACTACACTGTCATTTGATATTTCAGACATATCTATGATATATGAGGGACCCACTAGCCCACTCCATGCTGCTACGAAGAGTGGCTTAGCTCCAGTTTTTTCTCCAGCTACAAGTCATGATTCTGCTTCAGAGGACACTATATTGCATGCAAATATATCCTCTAATTCAGGGTCCATTAACGCGGGGTACAAAATTGTCTTTGATAACCTTGATAAAACTGTGAAACCAAGGCATATGAGCATTGAAAAACAATCCACAGCATTGCATTATGTACATGGTTATGCAGTTAAAGACCGGATTAATTTCTCAACCTTTAGTTCTGTTAGAGAAGCTGGAACAGAACAGAACTTATTTGCCCTTCTGCCAAATGAAAATGACTATGCTGTTTTAAAGAAAAGATTTTCAATTCATGTGTCGAGGATAATAACTTCCTACCTTGAGTTTTTTAAGGAAGACTTTGAAGGCTTAATTGAACATCATATTAAGCATAGATACAGCAAAGAGATGAGCATTAAATCTGAAGTGGTAAGCCAACTATAGTTGAATTGTGTATTGACATTAATCAAGTTTTAATTATTTGAATTAGGTACCTCTGGGGGTATTGAAGAAGTGTGAAATGGCTTATGAAGACATGGTAGACATTTTAGAGCACTACAAAAAATATGTTCCTTGTAAAACTGTGATACTCTCTGAGCCTATACCTGGTACAGACTGTACTGAAGACAAGGAATATGTGCATACCTTAATTGGTGGTGATTATTTGTCTGTGGCTCGAGCCCGTGGAGCACAACATATTAGAAGAACATCTGAGCTGGAAATTTATAGGCTTGATGGTTTGCTACCAGTTACAGAGGACTGGCATGCCAAAGTGTGTTTACTAGAGGTATGCAAAATTAATATTTGTGTATTTTGTATTAAGCTATTCTTTTTTTTTTCTTTTTCTTTTTTTTCTTTTTCTTTTGCAGGTTTTTTGGAAGAGACTTTTCAAAACTACTTCAGGAACACAAAAAGGTACTCTATATCAACTCAGAAACCTTATTAACAGAAGGAATGTTACGAAAAGACCCAAGAGTGATGTCAATGCCGCTGAAGATTTTGTTGAAGTTGTGGTCATCTCGCATGTTCTGACTGCTGTGATGACATACTTGGAAATGTCATCATTTACTGATGCTCCTTCCAGTACTTCAGTACCTGAAAACTTATGGATGGAAGATGAGAAAAAAAGAAGAGATACCCTGGAATGTATTGCAAACCGTGTTGTTGACGAGCATATAGATTTAGAAATGACATTTTTGGAGCCCAATTCTGATGCATGTGGCACTACATATGACTATGCTTGTGAGGTGCTGACGCTAGGCCTTTTCATCTTTGATTTTAAAGATGCCGTGAGAGAGGGAGATGGGGACCATATTATTACATTGTGGAAGTATATGATGCTATTTTTCAAAGCAACAGGGAGAACTAACTATGCAACAGAAGCCTTTACATTACTTGCTCAGTGTCACATCACACTTCCTCCTAATTTGTGTGAACAGGTCAAGTGGTCAAGGTTCATCAATGTCCATGGTCTTCCTGGACACAATGTGAGTGCAGATCTTCACATGGAACACCTTAATAAGGAAGTGAAGGTGGCTATTGAAGGCCTGGGTGCTAATAAGTCTGACAAAGCTATTAAACGAGCTGCAAAATCTGTTGGAACTCTATCACAGGTGCTAGACTCTTACAATTCAGCACTACAAGTAAACAAGCCAAGTGGAAAACATTCCAAGAAAACTGTAGCAAAGGATGTTGAGAAAATAACTTCGCAATTACTAGACTGTGGCACTTTTATTAAGTCAACAAAGACGCATTTGTCTTTTCTTCATTTAAAAAGAAACTTAATTAAAACAATGCCAGAGAATAATATCAAAGACTGGATGGTAATCAGACTATCTTCATTTTTGCACCCAACTATACCACACAATCACCATGTCCACTCAGACTCAGAATCATCTAGTTGTGAATGCTAATATTTTTCAAAAAATTATGTAAAAGTGAATTTTATTACAGCCTCATTTTATTATCACATTGTCCACACACACATAAATGAGCACATATATCACAACATAAACAGCCAACATTAGTGAAATCACCACAATCCGGAAAGTCACTGTAAAGGATTGATCTTCTACACTGAACTGTACTGGTACAAAAGTCAATCATTTGCTGTGAAGTACGCTTTAAATTTAAGTCACGTGGATGCTTCACAATAATGGCACGAGCTGATTCACCATCCCTTCCTGCTCTTCCGCTCTCCTGAATGTACATTTCCACATCCTCAGGAATGCCCCAGTGAATTATTTGTCGTACACGAGGACAGTCAACTCCCATCCCAAATGATACTGTAGCTATGACAAGTTTTAATGGTGAATCTGTCTGTGTAAATTGTTCTAAAATTTTTTTTTTGACTGACTGATGAGTACAATGAGTAAAAATGTCCATTACTCTATTTCTTACGTAATTTGGAGATCCTTTAGGCTCTGTAGCTACTATACTCCAAAAGATCATGAAGGATGTATTGGTGTATTTTTATAATGTCCTCATAAGTCCTACAAAAAATTATAGTCTTGACCAATGTCCTAGTCTTCAATTTTTCAGTAATTGGTTTAAAAAATAGTTCGATGTCTTTCTTCTCCATCACATAGTACGCTATGTTGTCTTTAACTGGTGGCGTGTATACCACAGTTGGATTAGTCATGCTCAAGTTTCTGATAATAAATTTTCTTGTTGATAATGTTGCTGTTGCAGTGAGAGCCATGACATTAATTCCTTCTGGGACAATGCTTCTAATTTCTCCTAAATGAGAAAATTCGGTCCTGAAACTTTCACCCCTGGACACACAGCATTGTGAATGAACAGATAAATACCAATTCCTTGAACTAACCATTTTTTGATGCAGTGAGCCTCGTCTATTATGAAGCCAACAATGTTTTCACAATATATTGTTGATGCCAGCATATTTCGCCACTCAAGAATGCCTAATGCCTCTGGTGATGCAAAGAGAACCTGATATGCTCCCCTCTTAATTTCTTTCTTTGTAGAAGCCGATTCATCTGTTAGACAAGCAGCTGAAATGCCCTTTAATTTGATGCTTGCCACTTGATCTTGCATGAGAGCAATCAGAGGTGACACAACCAAGACTATGCTCTTATTTTCCACATTCCTCAACTTATCATATATGGGAGGAAGCAGTGAGTAGCACAGTGACTTGCCATAGCCAGTTGGTAAAGAAATAAAGACATCTTGATTCTGTACAAATGCAAGAATTGCTTCTTCCTGTTTGCTACGAAGTGTGTATCCAAGTTCCAACGCAACCGCACGCACTAAAGCTCTATAATCCATCTCCACCACCAACAACTAAAAGCATTCGAAGTGACGGTAACGCAGTTTTTATACGCGTATTTAATTCTACGTCACGGAAAGCCACACCTCTACATAAGCAATACACGGAAAGTATGGTTCCCCATGAATCCAGGGGAATGACACGAAACGATGTACAAGCTTCTACCAGACCCTATTTCCCTCCCCGCGCGAGCGGATAATAAAAGGGAAAAGGGTCGGCCATGCGAGACTAGGTTATTACAAGGAGCTAGCCTAGTGTCAGAAATAGCACTCCAGTTGGTGATGCATTCGTCATCATTTAATGTAGACCTATTGGAACTAATACTTCTCTACTACTAACACAAACTGGAGAACACTTACCGCGCCATCACAATGCGCTTGCAGTCTAGTGATAGCGACTGAGGTCAAAGGTGAAGGTCAGCCTTTTTTCTGCACAAAAGGTCGTTATATTAATTCTATATAGTTGCGTGATTCTTCCAATAACGCAATATCTTATGAATCTACTTTACAATCTGCATTTTGGGTGTGGTGGGTCAGAGATAAACAGAATGTGGGAACGCCAAATAGTAGAATCTAGTCTGTAGCCAGTTATGGCGGAAAGCCAGCCACGAGTTCCTGCTGAGGATGAGGTGAGCACATAGCTACTCCCTAGCTGATTAATAGATCGAGTATTTGACTTACCTAGTTACTAGCTAGATCCATTGTTTGTTTATTAGATCCAGTCTTTTTCACTGGCCCACTGTTTGTATAGATAACTTTTGAAAGAAGGGAAAACACTGCTACCTACACACATGCCAAGTGCTTAGCATAATTTCAAGCATAATTTTTCCAAAAACTGAAATAAAAGAAAGAGATAAATTAAAGTCTGAGCATTCGATAAAACTAGGCATCAGCAACTGGAAAAATAGAGGAGAATTTATGTCTGAGCATGCTCATAAAAATACTAAACTGGAAAAGAGAGGGAAACTAATGTCTGAGCATGCTCACAACAAATGCACTTGGCAACTGGAAAAAAGAGAGGGTAAAAGTCATGTTCCTGAGCATGCTCTTTGAAAATAAACACCAGGTTCTTTTTATGAGCATGCTCAGACATGACTTTCCCTCTCTTTTTTTAGTTGCTAGTGTGTTTTTGAGGATAGTTAGACAAGACTATCCCTCTCTATTTGCTATAGTTTGTAACTATTTTACTCTAGTCATTTGAAGTCTATAATAGTTTGTTCCATTTGAAGTCTAGTTTGTTCCAGAAATACGGTAAGTTGTGTGTTAATAGCACATAAGAATGTATATTTGTTGTAATGTTATTTATCTGCTTAGTTGTTTTTTTTTTTGTTTTTTTTTGTTTTTTATGTTGTTGTTGTTGCTGTTGTTGTGCTTGTTATCCTTTAATTTAAACTTTCTTACAGTGTATTTGGGAGGTATTTGTATGTTTGTGCACTTTTATAGGAAGATTATGTTTTTGTAATTTTTTAATGTATATGTTCATGTGTTAGAATTTTTATAATCAACAGCAGCTTTTTTTTCATTTTTTTTCCATTTTGACTAAACAGTTGGTACCACTACATGAAAATTTTAACAGTCAAGTTTTCATTTCTGTTGATTTACTGCTAAAAGCTAGAAACTCTTCCACAGCTATATCAGCAAGCTAAAGCCTTGTACTACCTTCTAAATGCTATAGGTATCATGCTAAACAGCTTGCACAACAACAACAAAACTGACTCGCTTCAATTAAGCAGACTGACTGTATTTTTGCTGAACTTGCTGTTCTAACAGGTCCCTACTTCTTAGCCTTTCTACCAGCTACAGTTGGGTCTCTAGAAGTAAGAATATCTAAGCCACTGATGGCCCAATATTTAAAAAGCATCTTTTTTTCCATCTAGAAGTGATGCATGCGGTAAACAGTGAAGATTAAAACATTAACATCGTCGAACCAAAAAACTATATTTTATCAACTACCATATCCTTGTGTTTGTTTTTTCTACTATATATCCTTCTGTGCAAAAAAAAATTGTTCTACTGAGCAAAATTAAAAACCTATTTTTCTGGTGCCTACTGTACATTATTTTAGCACAGGAAGAAACAATACATTACTTATTATGTGTTTGGAATATGGTGTTGTTATTGTGTGTTTGTGTGCACATATTTACGCATTGTACCAGTTGTATGTTTGTGTGTTTGTTTATTTTACATTTCTCAGCATTGTTTTTTACTATTTCATTTATTAAAATATTATTGTATTGTATTAATCATTGTGTGAGAAATTGTATGTTTGTGTGTTAGCATGTAGTTGCTGTTGTTATCATTGCTGATATAGGAATAAAATTGTTTGTGTGTTTGTCTATAATATAATATTTGTAAGTCTTATAAAAGTTTGTTTGTGTGTTTGCATGTTAAAGTCTCATTTAAATAGCACTTAGTGCTGTTTGTTTGTGTGTTTGTTTATTTATCACTTTAATTATGTATTTATTTGTTTGTATTTAGAGAGATCTCCATCCTCCAGTCTCACTTCACTGGGAGCACTGCCATACATGGAGTAAGAATGTCGAGCCTAAACAATGTGCAGTACTACATGATAAACTGCTAGTTATGGATTCTAATTATCGCACACTTCACATCTCTACTGACCTTCACTCATGGACTACTACTGAAGCACCATATTACTGGTCGTCCCTAACTACCTACCAGTCTAAGTTTGTATTGGTTGGTGGACTGCATACCTCCACTGGCAAACTCACTAATTCTCTGTTGACTAGTACTACTGGTCTAGACTGGAAGCCATCGCTACGTGCCATGCCTACTCGTCGCTACTTGCCATCATCAGTTAGTGGAGGATCACCAGAAGTCCTGGTCGTGGCTGGTGGGTGTGTCTCACCTGGCGAGTACTTGGACATAGTGGAAGTTCTACTCAACGACCATTGGACGACTGCAGACTCACTTCCTTCTTCATGCTGGAACATGCGATCAACATTCCATGAAGGCAACTTCTACTTCACAGGAGGATATTACAAGGAGAAGATTCTATTTATATGCAGTCTAGAGTCTCTCATAGCATCTGCTAGTAATGGCAGGACAAGAAGACAAACAATATGGAGGACAGTAACCACACTTACTAAGATCTTCGCTATCGTCTCCTATGTATCGAATCTAATCGGCATCGATAGAGCTACCATTAGCAGTTACTCCAACAAGACAGAGGAGTGGATTGAGACTACTAGTGAGGGAGATAGACCACAACATGTTAGTATGTGGATAGCTACTGCAGTCTTGTCTACTGGACAGTTGCTGGTTGCTAATAGTGTTGGAGTATACAAAGAAACTCTGTCAGGTTAGTGTAAGTAAATAGCAGCATCTCTAGAAAGCCATCTTGCCTTCAGTGATATTGGCTTCTCTTTAGAATGTCCCATTTATAGATTGTATGGGAAACTAAAGTTAGGTATTAAAACTTGTACTATAGTATAACTAGAATATTATTATTTATTATTGTGTTAATTATGTTAAAACTAAATATTTATTGTATTAATTATGAAATTATAATAAGTAAGGTAATTGATTGTCTTTGCCAAATTGCAAGTGCTGGAATGCAGCTGCTTCTACTGGCAGCTGCTTCTACTGGCTTAGCTCCAGGCTATAAAACCAGCTGCCCACACTTTGTATTGCTGGAGCCAGCTAATAGTACTGGTGCAGTGTGTGGGTTACTTGTATAGTATAACCAATGGGACCTTAATACCTGTAATTAGTGTTTTATTTGCAATATTTTATAATTCCTATTTTATTTATGTTCAATAGCTTTCAAGTATGAAAATGCATACAAACACTTCATTGTGTCCAAAGAAGTGTTGGAGCTTCTGTCTTTAAAGTTTATGTCCCTTGGTCCTCCAAGACAAGGCAAGAGTACAACTCTCAGGAGAATTCAAAAAGAGATCATAGATCTTCTGTCAGCAAAAGAAGAGGAGCAGATTCATGGCAGCACAGGCACAGTACAGTGTTGCTCCAATATGCTAGTCCAAGGCAAGTCTGATCCAACTACAGCAGAAAGAACCACAAAGTGGACCATTGTAAAGAATCTCATTGAGGAAGCATCTCTACTCTTTCACACTCTCAAAGATAGTTTTCAGATTGAATCCACTTCTGAGGCTACAGCTGATTCCCATAGAGGTAGTGACACCAGGGCAGAGGTCAGTCAGGCTAGCAGTACAGGGCAGTCTCACTCTGTGGAAGAGCCACCCCAACCTTCATTATTACAGAAGATGATGGCAAGATTGCAATCTTTTACCAGAAATAAGCAACCCAGACATAAGGGAATCACTCCACTCTCAACAGCACATGACCAACCAGCTGATCAGGCAGTATCATTACCAGATTATTCTGAAATAGCTGCCATATTCGAGACAGTGTCCAAACAACCACACTTTGCAGAAAATGTGAAGCATTCTTTTAAAGCTTTTTTGAGAATGGAGGACACCGGAGGTCAGCCTGAGCTGATGGACATGCTACCAGCACTCACCATAGGACCTGGCCTCTACTTGCTGTTCTTTAGCTACAAGTTCCAACTAGATGAGGAGTATCGGGTCTTTTATCAAAGAACTTCAGGAGAGACAACTGCACCAGAGAAATCTGAGTTTACTCTGCAAGAGATGCTTTTGCGTACTCTGGCCAGTATATCTTGCTTCAGTTCCTCCACCCATCTTCAACCTCTACCAGGACCAGACAACTCAGTCATTGGTGAGATACTGGAGTCCTCCAAGTCAGTAGTGTATATAGTGGGCACTCACAAAGACAAGGTTTCTGAGGAAGTCATCGCTACAGTCGACTCACAGCTTCAAAAAGTGATTCGAGACACAGACTCCTTCAAAAAAGGCATAGTTCAGTTCTGCTCAAAAGACAAGCTTGTTGTTTCTTTAGACAACATGGGAGGCGGAGTAGAAGAGATCGATCACTTGCATCAGCTACTGGAGAATGCCATGGAGAAACACTTTAAAAAGCTGAAAATTCCAGCTGTGTGGCTTCTGTTCAGCTTGTGTCTTCGCATGAGAGAAGTGAGGACAGCCAGCCTGGAGACCTGCTTGGCCTTGTCCCATGCCTTCAATATGGCACCCTACGAGACCAAAGCAGCTCTGTGGTTTCTTCACCACCATGCCGGTGTTCTGATGTACTTCCCCAGTGTGCCTGGTTTGGAGGACCTGGTCATCATTGACATCCAGGTAGTGTATGACAGTATCACTGGTGTCATTCTTAAAGCCATGAGCTTTGATAGCGTAGGTCAGGCCACATCCGAGAGATTCAGGAAGACAGGTCGATTTTCTATTACAGATTTGAAGAAAGCTACGGCTGACATTTCAGGACATCTGATTCCACCAGAGCAACTGGTAGCTTTGCTTGCATATCTTCACTTGATAGCTGAGATTGCATCAGTCGAATCTTCTGATACTAACTCAGATATAGAAGAGGAGAAAGAATACATCATGCCTTGCGTGTTAGAAAACACTAGTGCAAAGGAACTTGACCAATTCCACAAAGAATCGTGTAGCTCAAGTTTCGTGGAGCCTCTCTTGATATACTTCAGTAGTGGGTTTACTCCTATGGGACTCTTTCCTGCTGCAATGGCATGTCTCGTATCCAACAAGTCCTTCACTTTCATTGGAGAAGGAGTCAAGAAAAACATGGTGCACTTTATGTACGGATCTAAACGAATTCGTGTAACATTTATATCTCGATGTAAATATTTTGAAGTTGTAGTTTCGTGTGATCCTACTTTCCAAGACTCCATTCACCATGAATGTGCTGCTCTAAAACAAGAAATAGAAGACACTCTAAAGAAAGCTAGTTCCAGAATGAACTACAACAGCTCCATGGACTACCAGTTGGCCTTTGACTGTCGCTCACATGAAGGAGGAAATCATCTCGGGATAGTTCATGAAGTCGAGTCTTTTCCTTCAGCCATGACATGTGTCAACAATTCCCAAGGAATTGCACTTCAGAATAGACACCTCATTTGGTATGGACAGGTATGTAGAAGTAGACTAAATATTCTAACTTGCAATAACTAACAATTATTTTATTTTGTTTAGAAATATGAGAAGAAAGATCCTGTGGTAGAGGTCTCTAAAAGTAAGTCAAGTTTATTGTTTTTATTTGGTTTGATTATAAATGTTTTATTAATAGGTGGCAATAACTTGAGTATATTTCTGAGTGTGTATCCTGACTTGGTGCACTCAGTGAAGCCTTGTGTTATGACAGTAGCTGATCACTGCTACAGTATTGGACTCATATCACAATATACCTATGACCAACTTCGTGAGCTTAACCTTATTAACGAAGACAGAGCAAGGACTCTTTTGGACAACATTCGTAGAGTCTTTTCATCGAGACCCTCAGCTCTCAAGGAGTTTGTTACTGTATTGTTCCAAACAGGAGAATGTAATCATTTAGCAGATAAAATACAGCGACAGCTCCAGTAAGTGTATTGTTATTATTGTAGTATTTGAATTATTGTATTGTTTGCGTAACAGAATTGTGGAATGAAGTCTGACAAAGCCACATGGACATACAATTGAAAACACTCATTGTATTGCACTTTACATTTTTTGTATCATATCCCATATTTCAAATTTACACATTGTTAATTTTTTTTACTGTTACTTTTAAATAAATTTTCATTAAAGAATGTACCAATATGGTCGCTTGTAGTCTGGTGTAGCCAGATCCTTTATCAACCACTACCCTGTATTGTTGTATGGCACTTATTGGTACTTTATTGAACCAACTACTCGTAGGGTCAGGTGACATGGCCATACCATTTAAGTTATACTCAAGAAGAAGTATTTTGAGAAGCTCAAATAACTCACTAGTTGAACGTGTGGCATCTTCGGTTGCAGCTGAACACAGTATAATTGTATCAATTGATTATACTGATTACTGGTGCGACTGCCTCCAATTTGTATCTACCATCCCACACAGCTGTGGCACAATACTTGATCCTTCAACAATGGAAGATAGCGAGCTACAAATTGCAGCAACATCACAGGACACAGGCTGTCTCATTGTTAGTCACACAGGAGAGGCTACTCCCTTATCAGACCACATTCCATACAGAAACACTTACAAACCACATTTGAGGTTTCAAAAATACCCCAATATAACCCCAGCCCTTTCTTCACCAGAGCCTTCTCTGGAAGAACTTTCTAGAAGACTATTATTTATGTCTAACTACTAATAAAGAAACAGCCAATCTTCAACTGAACTTATTTTAGAAGGACAGTACAACTCAGTAAAGTCTGCACTAAATTAATTTGTTATACTATTTTTCTGTAACTTATTAGCTATTGGAGATACTCCAGCAGTAAAATGCAAAGAAAACACCTTAACTGGAACCGCAATCTGGGGGTGGGGCTACTAGTATAGGATGGGGGTGGGGCTACTAGTATTGGACGGTCTCGCAGACCTTGGCAGCCTCCGCCAAATAAAAAATAAAGTGCGGGTGACAAAACTTTGTTATGTGGGAAAGAACCCTACGAAGGCTTATAAACCTAAGATTGTCACTGTTCTCATTCTGTAAAGAGGGCGTAACAGTATTTTGTTAAGTGCAGTTGTCTATAGTAATTTCCACATAGAATTGAGTAAAGAAAGCCTCCAAAATCACTGCCACAAACCCTGACTACAAGCTCAACAGCAATAGTATGATAGTTGAATAGTAGCCTCTGTTGTTGCCGGGTCTTTTCCTGCCAGTACTGAGGCTCCCTAGTATGTTCCTACTTATGGTGGCTTTTTAGGGTCACTTCCTTCCTCCCTATTTCCATCCCATTTCCATCGCATCGTCGTACTTCAATCCTACTTCCATCCTAATTCCATCGTAGTTCCACCGTATTTCCATCCCAGTACCCGCCTTCCACCCTAGTTCTATCGTACTGAGCATGCGCATGCATTTTCCAGCAGTTTATTTCTTGAATATGCATTATCAAACACAGCTGCTCGAATATGGAAGCCCGTTTAGAGAGTGGAAACGCCGCTCCGGTTACAGGGCCGTAGGCAGACTTTTCAAAAGGGGGGTTACAACCTGACCACACCCAAACCACACCTCTTAATTAGCTATCATCCATTATCAACAAAATTGACATTAAGACAGACCATTATATAAAACTAAATAGCACATTGGATTTGAGAGAATCATGAAAACATCAAAGATTGTTTTGAGGATATTACTGAAATAACAAACTTGCACATTTAATTCTGCGTGGATATTTTTCTAAGTATAATTTGCAAACAGTGTCAATATCAATGTCAATTTCATATGACATGTGAATCAGTGCCAAAGAGGTTAATCGTTCTGCAGTTTGAGTAGATCGAAGGTAGTTGTTTATTCTCCGAAGGGCGGATGCTGAACGCTCACATGAACAAGAACTAAGGGGCAGGGTTGCAAAAAGCTTCATTAGAGTGAACAAATTTGGTAGATCATCAGGAGAGCATAGCCTTAGTGCTTCACTGAGTGTCTGTGGACGTTCCTTTGGAGTAACTTTCAACCATCTCACCTTCCAACGATGAAATTCTTCATCAAGAATACTAGCATTGGGGAGGTCATCAGAATAAAAGGAAGCAGCTGACTCAATATCACAAAAAGAAGAATTGTTAGTGATATAATGCCCAGCACAGTGAGTGTAAAGAGCTTTAGGCTGCCTTTCTTGGATAATTGCCTGCACACCAGCTTTCACTCCACTCATAGTGGATGCCCCATCATACCCCTGACCACGCAAATTATCTAGTGACAAGCCAATTCCTTCCAAAGACTGTACAATGGCATTTACTATGTCCATAGCTCGAACTCTTTCAAGTTTTATAAATGAAATAAATTCCTCACGTATATCATTATTGGCATCAAGAAACCGAACACATATGGGTAAGTGTTCCACATGATGACAAGATACTTCATCAGCAAGAACTGAGTAATATTTGGCTTTCTTTATTTCTGAAACTATTTTAGAAAGAATAACATCATATCCAATAATATTAATTAGTTCATTTTGAGTTTGTGGGGACAAATGTTTGGCATTCTTGGCTTTAGGATTGTGAAGATGATTATATAAAACTTCATCACTTTCTGCAAATACTTTGAGCAGGGCCAAAAAGTTTCCAGGATTCTTACTAGAATCTATAACTTCTGAATTGCCCCTGAATGCAATAGCTTGTTTAGATAAGAAAATAATGGCTCGCACAATTTGCTTTAGTATATGCTCATTTTCCTTTATTATGGCTTGCAGAGTATTACTTGTCATGACATCAACACGTGAAGCTGGATTTTCAACACTACTTTTGATGGTATCAGCTAGCTGGAGGCAGTCACGGTGATATTTAAGTTTAGAATGATCATTCAATACACTGCTCAACTTAATCCAGTTGGAAAAAGGCCTGTTAACAAGTAAACCTTTATCTTTACGCTTATCTACTGGAAGAAGAATAGCACATGGTCCACAGAAAATGCCGTTTACCTTAGGGCTATACAGAATCCAAGGAAATTTAATGACCCAAGAAATACCAAACTTTCGATTAGCACCATATAAGAATGTAGCTGGCAGATTACTTGGAGGTTGCACGTGGCGATACAAATAAGAAAACATCTCACCCTGTGATAGATTACTTATCGAGGCACATATTTCCTCCATGGACTTACTTGAAGTTAATAGTGCACCAATATCATTACATACTTGATCTGCACAGGCACTAGAGCTTGTACATTCTAGGAAAACATCTGACCTCTGAAGAGAGCTAGAAGGAACTACATTATTTTCAGATTCATCCGATGGAAATTGGACTGGTACCTCTTTTAACTCATGATCTAAACATAATGAATTCTATTTGTGCAATATTTACTTTTCAATGTCTAGCTCATGATAATGTGCTCACCATCTCCTTCCACAGCTAACTTTTTGTTAAAAAACAATCGAGAATATCTTTGGATTGGCACTGCCTCTTCATTTTCAAGTTACTGCAACCTTACTACACAATCAAGTGCTGAGGCAAGCATAAGTGTATTATATCAGCAGCTGCTTTTTCTTTGTGGGCAATAATGGTGATTAACAACTATTGACAGACTGCTATGAATATCACTAGTGGTGTGCTTGAGCACAAATGGCGAGCGAGCCTTAAACTACACTATTGTTAAATTTGATTTTAACAACTAACACTCAAGCTATTAAAATAAAGTCGTGTTTTTTAATTACGTTATAGGTAAAGGGGTTGCAATGTCATACCGCAACAGTTTGAATTGAAAAAGAAGCAAAATCAAATCACGTTATTTAAAATTTTCTTTGTGATATTCTTAATAGTAGTTGTAACGCACAATACTTTCACACAACTGAACATACCTACGCAAGACTACTTACCTTCGTGGTTCGTCTAGTGGACAATGCATTTTAAAGTAAATACTGTTGAGTAGGGCTTATAACTGTGACAAATAGCACATTAATTTACCACCGCCACTAACTCGAATAGAAATGGAGCTCCCATAAGATTTTGAGTTTTAACTGCACCCGCAAAAAACAATTCAAAGCGTAAGCCGTAAACAATTCAATTTCTAAGGTGATACGGTAATGGTCGCTAAACCGGAGGATTCTGTTTAGTGAAGATTGGGACGGGGTCGAACGCGGAGCGAACACAAAAATACGGAGGGTCAAAGTACAAAATGACATACATACGTCCATACATATATCTAAATAAACAAACATCCCCGATTTTCGATTGTGTTACCCCCCTGTAAGTGTCTCGCTCGCTACGCTCGTTCGCCAATTAATTTGAAAGGGGGGTTACGTGTAACCCCCTGAACCCCCCCCTCTGGCTACGGCCCTGCGGTACCTCGCATTTTGCGGCAGAGCCAAGAAAGCGAAGTCCAGTGCTTTGAATTGGGAAGCTTTGTTTGTTATAGAGGTCGTTGACTGGCTGTGCAATTTTTTTGCAGGAAGGAAGGTTAGCCTTAGAAACTACTGCTTGGCTCCCTATTTGATTTGATCTGTTTGTGTGACTATTAGTCAGTAGTGTTGATGAACAAAGCGAGACATCTTGCAATTTGAAGCTTGATGCTGGTGTTTCACTTCGTGAAGAAGGTTAGCCTGGCATTGTTTTGCTACCATAATAGCATTTTCATGAGATTTTTGTTATGCTATTAGCTTTGAAAGCTTTCATGTGGTCTGCAAATAAGCAAAGACATGATAAAACATCAGGAACTACTAAGGTGGATCCACTGGCTGGCCAAGTATTAGTATTTATATTCAATGAAATATATTTGGACTACTAGATCACTCAATGGCTATTTTTAACTTGTAGGAGGTTAATGTCAGTCGCATGAAATTTAACAGTGATAAGGCAAAGGGTGTTTTGGACAAGTTTTCCTGCTGTTAAAGTGCCACTTCATAAAGACTGTCTGTATGATGATCTAGTGGAAAAATGTAAAGAATACGTATGGAATGATTCATCACCAGAGTATGATTACTATATCATTTCCTTGTGTGGACTATGTTCCACCTGAAATCAAAAGTATAGTGGAAAATTTCTTTGTGCCTATGTGGACCGACGAATCTCTGCAGCTACATTTCTAAAAAATCTTTGCAAACTTCTTCATAGCTAACTCAGTGACAATATGTATGAACTTTAATAAACAACAATAATCATGATCATCTAATTTCATCTATATGAATTTTGATTGTTCCTAAAGCATGTTTTCAATTAAATCTGTGAGAGAAAAGTACAATAACAGAACTTGTTTTGCAGCAGGTACAATTAAATTTTCTTCTTCCATTAATATATTAGCAAGATTTACGAATTCAGTGGAGGAGTTGGTATGAGGCTTTTCATAGGCATGTTTCCAGCACAAATCTAGATCTGCAGGATCACATAAGATAGAATAGTCTTGTAGGCCTACACAAAATATCACAAGGACTATATCAAATTAAAATAGTGACCAAATAATATTCATACCAAGACATTCAGGTAGGTAAAATAATAAGTTGGGAATTCCATTGGCATGAGTTTTGTTCTTCTGTACTCGATGAGCATTCCAAATACTTTTCATTGCATCAAGGTCATCTTGTATAACATTCATGAAGCAGAATTTCAGACATTCTCTACAAATGTATTACAAGAATGTAAATGGCTATACATAATATATGGGGGCTGAAAAGATTAATAATATTCAATGGCCAGACCACTAAAAATTTGCCGGTGCCGCCCTTGGCTTACATGGTAAGTTCAGTTATTTTAATTCTCACTTGATATAATTACCTTAAAAAAGTCTATCCAAAAAGCATTACACCATTGATAGAGACTTCCCCAAAAACGTTCTATTCGCTTAAAAAAAAAATAAAAAAAATAAAAAGAAAACAGGCATAATAAAATTAATATTATGCAATATATTTCATTTTATTACCTGGTTTTATTGACAGACTTTCCATAGTGAAAACAGTTTTTTCCACTATCACAACCGTTAGTGCTTTGATGTCTCAGAAATGGCTGTAAGAATGACACCTTGGCATTTTCGACACCTTTGTCAGCTCGAACTAGTTTTGGGCAGCCTGACAAGACTAGACATAACACACTGAGGACTCTTACAGTACATGCATTATAATTAATAGAGCTGGATGGGGGGGGGGGGGGGGGGGGGGGGGGGGGAGGGTCTAGGCAGAGTTATCTATTGAAAATTAGTATACAATTCTTGACTATCTGGATACCTGTGTTGGGTTGATAACAGGAGTTTTTATAAGTGAAGTTGATTAAATGGTCCTTATACACTCCCAGCAGATATTGTAAGCCGCTGCTCTCCGGACCTACAATGGCGAGTTTTTTTGTTTTTTTTGTTAAAAACCAAAGGAACCTGAAAAGGAAGGTGGGTTTGCTGGGTTAGGGGAATTCTATCAGTAGCTTGTCTGATAACAGATACCGATAATCGAATGAATATTCGAATAAAACGGGTATTCGTTCTCAGCTCCAAATAGTCATCACAGACAGAGTTTAAAAAAAACCATTCACCGTTTATTAGTTTCCAGGACTGTGACTAGGCAAACTAACATCACAAATTTTGATACATCGTATTTATTATTCTATAAAAAGTCTAGGTACCATACACGTAGCCCCTCACTAATCAGACAGAGGGATCAGGAAGGTGTTTGGATTTGTAAAATACTTGGATTGGAATTATTTTTTAGTGAATATCATTACATATTTATGTATTTAATTGTATCGTAGTTTGTGTACTTACCTGTAATAGGATTTCCTTCTTCCTTTTTTTGTTGGAATCACGAGAACACTAGGAGTGCAAAACCCTCAGTGCAATAAGTCTAAACAAAATTATCTGGCACATTAAATGGACTTAACTTGTCAAGTGCTACTGTTTAATGTGGCTTTCAGGCTTGGATTGCAGCCATCTTCGAGATCCGCTGTTGACAGACAGAACGAGTGAATTACAGGATGACTACTGTAACTCTCATGTGCATGCAAGCTGAGGGTTAATTACTTAGAGGCAAGGCATTACAGTGCAACATATGTAAAAAATTAAGTGTGGGTGCGGTAAATTATTTGCTCACGTGGTTTTGGCATGATTGAAAGGTGACGTCACCTCTAATGCAACTTTGCAATGCCCAATATGACTCGCTTTTTTCTGGAGGAATATGATGAAACAAAAAAATCTGGCACCTTAAAGGTACTTAAATCATCGAGCACTGCAGTTTGATATCATACATCTCAGAATGCTGCTGTCTTCGAGATCCACTATTGACAGACTGAATGAATGACTAAGTGACTACAGATACCCTCACACGCATGTGCGCTGAGGGTTAATAATCATCCCTAGCTGATTATTCTTGTTTACCTTTACGGTTTTCACCACATGACTGCAACCCATTGTGGGGATGTGTGTGTATATTCTGTCGCTTCACCGTTCCTTACACTAGGGCTAGGCACAATTAGCAAGTTTACATCTATATAAGGTTTTAAACTTTCATTTATGCTCTCGTAGATTATAGCCCTTCCTCACCAATTTTCTTGAAAAATATTATCCTAAAAGTATTCTTATAAAAATTTGGTTACAAATCTCTATATAAATATAATTCAATGCATAAAATGGGTTGTATAATAATAATAATAATAATAATAATAATAATTATTATTATTATTATAATAATAAATAAATAAATAAATAATAATAACAACAATATTAATAGTAATTATAAATAATATTAATGAAATCTAAGCATATATGGGTGATTAAGTGTTTTTGCCCTTCAATTACAATTGCCCACTCTGAGAAAATTGATCATTTGCAAAAAAAAATTGAAAAAGCATTTTTTTAGCTTCAACAAATCCATTGCTGAGTAAAATGAGTGAAACTTCT
>WLWD01002304.1_pt1 | contig 24560 bp, 20 predicted proteins | sample 6712731 | NCBI WGS metagenome assembly WLWD01 (sample SAMN12718690, study PRJNA576275) | sponge metagenome | isolation source: marine sponge | host: Mycale hentscheli | place: New Zealand: South Island, Marlborough, Capsize Point | collected 2014-11-01 | reverse complement strand
TTTAGGTGGAAAGGAAGCACCTTAGTAAGGGGTATGTATGTGACATGGGACGAGTACCGAGACGTGATTGTGTTGCCCAAGAGCTACAGAGAAAGGGTTAAAGTTTTGGGGCACGACAAGAACGGGCACCTAGGTGCAGACAAAGTGGCCAAGATGGTGGGTAAATACTTTGCGTGGCCTGGAATGGCCAGAGAGATAATAAACTATTGTAGGAGTTGTGAGAAGTGTCAAATAAGGAGAAGTACAAGCCCAGGAGAGCACCAGCGGTCGAGAGACCGATCCTGGCAGAGCCTTTTGAGAGTGTGGCCATCGACTTGGTCGGGCCATTGCCTAAGGGGAAGGGAGGAAACAGGTATATCCTCACGTACGTGTGTTTGGCTACAAAGTGGCCAGAAGCTGTGCCTCTAAGGAGCATCACAGCAAAGGCAGTAGTGGATGGGTTGTGGTCCATCTTCTCCAGGACGTCCATCCCGGAGAGGATATTGACGGACCAGGGTAGTCAATTTTGTGGGAAGGTTATGTGTCAGTTGTGCGAACAGTTAGGCATAGACAAGGTTAGAACGTCGCCTTACCATCCAGAGACGAATGGGGCAGTAGAGCGGATGCACGGCACGATGAAAAGTATTTTAGGGAAGTGCATAGATGATGGGTTGGACTGGGTAGAACAAGTGTGCTTTGTGTTGTTTGTATTGAGGCAGATGCCGCATGCCGATTCAGGGTATAGTCCCTTCGATATGGTGTATGGATTTAGGGTTAGGACGCCTTTGGACGCCCTATACCACGGGTTGTATGAAGTGGAGGCAGAGAAGTTGAATGTGTGTGAATGGGTAACTAGAATGGCAGAGAGGTTGGAAAATGTGAGAGACAGTGCAGCATTGGGTGTGGCTAAAGGGAAGGAAAGTAGGTTGCAATACCTGAATAGAGGTACGAAGATGAGGGAGTTTAAGGAAGGAGATTTGGTATTATATAGGGTACCGGGGAGGACGTGTAAGTTATCGGATTCCTGGCAGGGTCCGTACAAGGTACTAAGGAAGATGGGAGCGGTAAATTATAGAATTGGGAAGGTTGAGAATGAGAAGCACTCTAAGGTAGTGCATGTTAACTGTATTAAAGAGTTTAAGGAAAGAGCGTGTATAAGGAGATTGGATATAGTAGTGGAAGAACAGGGAGAGGAGAGTAGTAGGTTAAAAGGTGAATGTGAAGGATATGATGAGAGTGAGCTAAAGGGTTTACTGGGGACGTACGACGACATCTTCTCCGACAACCCCGGGAGCACGGATCGGGTCAAGATGACCATTGAGACTGGAGATAACGAACCTATTCGGCAGACACCTTATTCGGTTCCTCTTGGAATCAGAGAGAAAGTAAGGAAGGAGTTAGAGAGTTTGGAAGAGTTGGGAGTGATTGAGAGATGCAGAAGTAACTGGGCATCCCCGTTGGTGCCAGTGAAAAAGCCAGACGGTAACATTAGACTCTGCGTGGATTACCGTCGGCTCAATGATATTACGACTAAGGAGCCATACTATATCCCGTCATTTGACGAGATGGTGGAGAAGGTTGGAGCAGGAAAAGTCATGTCAAAGATTGATCTGGCCAAAGGGTTTCACCAGGTACTAGTGGAGGAGAGCGACAGAGATAAGACATGTTTTGTATGTCCTTTCGGGAAATACAGATTTCGGCGGATGCCATTCGGCTTAACGAATGCTCCGTCAGTTTTTCAACGGCTCATGGAGGAGGTTTTGGTTGGTTGTACAGACTGCGCAAGAGTCTACATAGACGACATTTTGGTGGTGTCGGAGAGTTGGAGTAGTCATTTGGGACACCTTCGGAGGGTCCTGGAAGCATTGAAGGAGGCGGGACTGACCTGCAAGAGGTCGAAATGCAGTTTTGGGAGGAGAACATTAGAGTTTTTAGGTCACCAGTTGGGTGGCGGCACGATTAGTGTGCCAGAGGCAAGGGTTGAGGCGATTCGAAAGCACCCTTTGCCTAGAACGAGAAAACAGTTGCGTGGTTTCTTGGGCCTGGTGGGGTTTTACAGGAGGTTTATCCCTGGACTTCACCAATGGTCCTCTGTCCTCACACCGCACACGTCCACGGCAAAGTCTGGGGTGGTGAGTTGGACAAGTTCGATGCTAGACGCCTTTCATGCGTTATGTTCAATATTATCTGTATCAGTGCGTCTATGTGTTCCGTGTGTGAGTGATGTGTTTGTGTTAGAGAGCGACGCGAGCTCGACAGGTGTTGGAGCTGTCCTTTCAGTGGTTAGGAACGATGAGAAGCTGCCCGTTGCCTTCTTTTCGAAGCAGTTAAGAGGTGCTCAAGTGAATTACAGTGCCCAAGAATTGGAGGGCCTGGGGATTTACGAATCGATTAGGCATTTTGCATACTTCCTATATGGTCGGAAGTTCACGGTGGTGACCGATCACAAAGGACTAGTGAACATGAGATATGGAAAGCAGGAGAACAGGAGAATATATAATTGGTGTTTAAAGTTATCTATGTACGATTTTGATATTGTATACCGGGCAAGTGTAGAAAATGTTGTAGCTGACGATTTAAGCAGGTGCCACGGAGAGACCGATGTCAGTGACCGGGTCACCCAGCTGTTGGAGGAGGGGGGAGATGTGGGCATACAAGAGATGCCCACATTAGAGAATAAGAGAGAAGAGGAGCAATGAGAAGACAGAAGGCAAAGAGAACTAGTTTATGTTTTATGTATCATGTCATTCACGTCATTATTGTCAGAGTGTGTATTGTATAGAACATTAAGTGCGAGTAGTTGTGCGCAGGACACTAGTAGTTGTGTATCATTTTCATTGGTTGGTTAGCGAGTGGATCTATAGTCATAAGCCACTCGCCACGTGTTGTAATGCAGTCCAGTTTGAGATATCAATTTATTGAAGCTCTTATTGAACTCTGGTGGCAGCGTATCATTCGCTGTCTACCCGACTGAGGGTCCTCGTGTTGTGCGCATATCGAGCCCCACACTCTGATTAATGAGATCTGGGATTACACCAATCTCTTTTTGGAAAAAAAAAATGTTGATATGTGTTACTAGAATCAATGTAACTTAGAATAATTCAGCATTAATGTAAGTATGAGTTCATAGTGATTGTAGTGAGACTTCACACTAAATTTGGTGTGCACTTCACACCCAAACGATGAGGTGTGCGCATCACACCATATTTTGGTGTGACTATTGTTACAAGTGATTCACGCTTAATTTGGTGTGAACTACACACCTTTTGGTTTACAGTGTGGTAATCTGTACTTATAAACAATGCTGTGGTGAGGAATGCATGGTAATCTGTACTTATAAACAATGCTGTGGTGAGAAATGCCTGGTAATCTGTACTTATAAACAATGCGTGGTGAGGAATGCATGGTAATCTGTACTTATAAACAATGCTGTGGTGAGGAATGCATGGTAATCTGTACTTATAAACAATGCTGTGGTGAGGAATGCATGGTAATCTGTACTTATAAACAATGCTGTGGTGAGGAATGCCTGGTAATCTGTACTTATAAACAATGCTGTGGTGAGGAATGCATGGTAATCTGTACTTATAAACAAGAATGGATGGTAATCTGTACTATAAAAATGCGTGGTGAGGAATGATGGTAATCTGACTTATAAACAATGCTTGTGGTGAGGAATGCATGGTAATCGGTACTTATAAACAGTGTTTGTGGTGAGGAGGAATGCCTGGTAATCTGACTTATAAACACGGAATGCATGTAATCTGTACTTATAAAACAATGCTGTGGTGAGGAATGCATGGTAATCTGTACTTATAAAAAAGAATGCATGGTAATCTGTTACTATTAAACATGTGTGGTGAGGAATGCATGGTAATCTTACTTATCAACCATGTTGTGGTGAGGAATGCCTGTAATCGTACTTATAAAAAAGGAATGCATCGGTAATCTGTATTATAAAACAATTTGCGTGGTGAGGATGCATGGTAATCTTCTTATACAATGCTGTGGTGAGGAATGCCTGGTATCTGTATTATAACAAGAATGCATGGTTAATCTGTCTATAAACAATGTGTGGTGAGGATGCATGGTAATCTTGTACTTATAAACAATGCACTGTGGTGAGGAATGCATGGTATCTGTACTTATAACAATGATGTGGTGAGGAATGCATGTATAAATCTGATTATAAACAATGCTGTGGTGAGGACAATGCCTGGTTATCTGTTATTATAAACAAGGAATGCATGGTACGTGTTACTTTATAAACAATGCTGTGGTGAGGAATGCATGGTAATCTGTACTTATAAACAATGCTGTGGTGAGGAATGCATGGTAATCTGTACTTATAAACAATGCTGTGGTGAGGAATGCATGGTAATCTGTACTTATAAACAATGCTGTGGTGAGGAATGCATGGTAATCTGTACTTATAAACAAGAATGCATGGTAATCTGTACTTATAAACAATGCTGTGGTGAGGAATGCATGGTAATCTGTACTTATAAACAATGCTGTGGTGAGGAATGCATGGTAATCTGTACTTATAAACAAGAATGCATGGTAATCTGTACTTATAAACAATGCTGTGGTGAGGAATGCATGGTAATCTGTACTTATAAACATTGCTGTGGTGAGGAATGCATGGTAATCTGTACTTATAAACAATGCTGTGGTGAGGAATGCCTGGTAATCTGTACTTATAAACAATGCTGTGGTGAGGAATGCATGGTAATCTGTACTTATAAACAATGCTGTGGTGAGGAATGCATGGTAATCTGTACTTATAAACAATGTTGTGGTGAGGAATGCCTGGTAATCTGTACTTATAAACAAGAATGCATGGTAATCTGTACTTATAAACAATGCTGTGGTGAGGAATGCATGGTAATCTGTACTTATAAACAATGCTGTGGTGAGGAATGCATGGATAAGCTGTACTTAAACATGCTGTGGGAGGAATGCATGGAATCTTACTTATAAAACAATGTTGTGGTGAGGAATGCCTGGTTAATCGGTACTTATAAAAAGAATGCATGTAATCTGTTACGTATAAACAATGATGTGGTGAGGAATGCATGGTAATCTGTACTTATCAACAATGCTGTGGTGAGGAATGCCTGATATCTGAATATAAACAAGAATGCATGGTTAATCTGTATTATATAAACAATGTTGTGGTGAGGAATGCTAGTAATCTGTACTTATAAACAAGACGCATTGGTAATGTAATTTAAACAATGCTGTGTGAGGAAATGCATGGTTACTCTGTACTTTAAACAATGCTGTGGTGAGGAAATGCATGGTAAGCTGTTACTTATAAACAATGCTGTGGGAGGAATACCTGGTAATCTGACTTATAAACAATGCTGTGGTGGGAATGCATTGGTAATCTGTACTATAAACAAGAATGGCATGGTAATCTGTACTTATAACAGCTGTGTGAGGAATGCTAGGAATCTGTACTGATAAACAAGAAGGGCATGGTAATCTGTTTACTTATAAACAATGCTGATGTGGTGAGGAATGCATGGTAATCTGTACTTATAAACAATGTTGTGGTGAGGAATGCCTGGTAATCTGTACTTATAAACAAGAATGCATGGTAATCTGTACTTATAAACAATGCTGTGGTGAGAAATGCATGGTAATCTGTACTTATAAACAATGCTGTGGTGAGGAATGCCTGGTAATCTGTACTTATAAACAAGAATGCATGGTAATCTGTACTTATAAACAATGTTGTGGTGAGGAATGCCTAGTAATCTGTACTTATAAACAAGAATGCATGGTAATCTGTACTTATAAACAATGCTGTGGGAGGAATGGCTGGTTAATCTGTACTTATAAACAATGCTTTGTGGTGAGGAATGACTGGTAATCTGTACTTATTAAACAAGAATGCATGGTAATCGTACTTCTAAAAATGCTTGTGGTGAGGAAGCCGGTAATCTGTACTTTTAAACAAGCTGTGGTGAGGAATGCATGGTAATCTGTACTTATAAACAATGCTGTGGTGAGGAATGCCTGGTAATCTGTACTTATAAACAAGAATGCATGGTAATCTGTACTTATAAACAATGTTGTGGTGAGGAATGCCTAGTAATCTGTACTTATAAACAAGAATGCATGGTAATCTGTACTTATAAACAATGCTGTGGTGAGGAATGCCTGGTAATCTGTACTTATAAACAATGCTGTGGTGAGGAATGCCTGGTAATCTGTACTTATAAACAAGAATGCATGGTAATCTGTACTTATAAACAATGCTGTGGTGAGGAATGCCTGGTAATCTGTACTTATAAACAATGCTGTGGTGAGGAATGCATGGTAATCTGTACTTATAAACAATGCTGTGGTGAGGAATGCATGGTAATCTGTAAAATAGAGGAAATTTGTATTAAATGCAATGAAAATTACCAAGACAATTTTTTCTGCTTAATTTGGAAAGGAACGAGACTTCTGGGTGCATGAAGGAATGTGGGTATAGCTAGCTATTATCCTGCTCAGGCAGTCAATATTTTCTCATTAATATTTTATTAGTCAAGTATGACCCTATTTGTAGCAGCATTAAAATGGCTTCACAACAACATTGATTTTGTATGAAGTTAAAATTTTAAACAATGTTGTTTGTTAATCATCACTTGTAATGTTGAGGGTTTTTGTTTATTTGAGCACGAATTATAACTGGACACATTCTTGTCGCTCATCATTGAAGGCTGAGGGTGGGGTTAAAGACAGTCCCCCAAAGTTTTAAAAGGGAAGCCTGAGCCACAAATTTTACATAATTATAATAATTATAATTACCTCTGTAGCTAATAACAAGATGCAGTGAAACTGTCTTGTACATAAAAAAATGTTTTATGCATCTTGTGGGGCACCGACTCTAAAGGAGAAAGGAAGATGTGTTAGAAATAGAGTAATTGACTATGCATAGCAGTGTTCACTAATGTGGTCTCATGAAAGTATCAAAATAGAAAAAGCCAACTCAGAGTAATGTTTACGATACATTGTTTGCCTACTCTAGCTACCGATAAATATATTCATATAAAAGATAAAAGAGGTAGTTATGAGATTCATATAAAGAGTGTATTCATAAGCAGGTCAAATATCTCTGTCCATGTAGCTACTACAAAGAGGGATAAGGAAATTTGAGTTAGTAAAGCTTTTGTTCAAGTAGCAAGCAAGCCATTTGTACGAAGTCTCTAATATTGTGCCATCAAAACCTAGCACTAACTATTATGACCCACTTAGCAAAACCAAATTGCCTGCCATCTTGTCTACTGATTATGTAACCGGACATTTACAAAAGGTCGTCAAGTATTTACTGACAAGATTGCATATGATTGAAACTCTAAAAAGTGTTAATTTATTTATTATTTTAAAGGTACCGTATATTTTTCTACTTTCTAGCTGAGGAAATCACCATCTTCAAGATCCCATGTTGAGGCATACCATAAACAGTAAAATGGTTTAACAAAGGTGTGAAACTTGAACACTACTATACACTGGATAGCTAGCTATTTTAGCTATAGTTTAGTTATTTCTCTAACAGATCAGGTATCAATATATAGCTGTGCAATGAAAACAGTTGATGTATACTGAAAATTTATAAAGAAACATACACAAAGGACACTCACCGACAGTCAACGTGAATCTCCACAAGCACCAGGTTAACTTCTCAGCATAAAGTCAAAATCAACGCAACCGTATTATTACCAGAACCAAAGATAGCTTTGGGAAAAGGTACAAATTCGTTGAACACAAACTTTAACAGTAGCTACAAACAAAAATGCGAGTATAGGTCAAATTATTGAATCATCTTTTTATCTTATCATTATCTGTATTCATTCTTTCACATCTGAGCATTTTGAATGCTGAATTCAGTTGAGGAGTGGTTCAAATAGCTTATTGTATTAAACTCAGCAATTGAATTAAATTTTGAGACACATATTCTCCAATTAATGGTTAAAATAATTTGGCTCTATATTTAGGAAAAAAAATACTTTTGTACAGTATGTAGGGTATCAGCGAGGTAGGTAATAGTATACTGAAAAAATATATTCTTTTAGCGAATTTGTATGAAAATACCTCAATCATTCAGAAATACAGGTCAACCACCTATAACCCTCTCGTCTTGAGTACTTAGGGAATCAGTAGGGTCTGCAGGGTTCCCACGTGAGTAGTGCCATGAATAAATTAATGCTTGACGCGGTATAAACACCGTGAATTAGGGGGAGGGGCTGTGCCCGTTTGTTTACTCCAACCTAACGTACACGAAAGTAGTATGGCTGCACCCGGAACGAATTCACCTAGTCCACTCCTTCTGGAATTAGAAAAGTTACTGATCAGCGACATTTGTGACTCTGAACTATGGAGTCAACTAGCTCAGAAGTTAAGCGAGTATCAAGTTCTTTCGAGTGAAGTCAGTGGAATATTTTCATCCCTGGACCCAGACAGGCAAGGCAACAAGCTCAGGGCAAGATACCTTCTACTCAGTGTGCTGGAAAAAATGGAAAAGATTGCGAGTGAGGATCAAGTATACTCTACATTTATTGAGGTATTGTCTGAACTTAACTTACATCCATTGTGTGAAAAGCTTACTCTGTTTAAGTCTTCTACTGGGTCATCACAAACTTGTGATATATTTTCAGCTAAAGATATACCTCTTTTAATGAAAAAGCTAGCTCCAGTAGCATATAAATGGAACGAAATAGGTATTGCATTAAGTTTACCTAGAAACGTAATAAAAGATGCTGGAAGCAAAGGCAATAGCATCCTTAAACTCAATGAAGTGATATACGAGTGGGTGATGGGAAACCACGAGCATGCTCTCCAGCCTACACTGAGCAACTTGAATGAGTGTCTTACAGGCCCTTTAGTAGGGGTACATGAAATATCTATTAGTTCTAAGAGTGAACATAACAAGCCACACTGCAAGCGTGCCAAGTTGAGTTTGAAGATAGTATGCTTCAGGCGACTGTGAGGTAAGCGATGGAAAGTCTACACTATTGGAGGTGCGTGCTAGTATAAGTGAGGGCATGTCATATCAGTGGATGAAGGATAGCGAGTGTCTGAGTGATGGCGAGGATTACTGTGGAACATGTACAGACATACTGGTCATCAAAAATGCACACCAGGGAATGGAGGGACAGTACACATGTGCTGTAGAGAGGGGACAGGAGAAACTTGTGAGTCAGGAAACGAAAGTGAAAATAGTATACTCTCAAGAAAAAGAGAGTCTCTTATTGAAGTATGCCTGCCAGAGAGAAGTACCGAAAGATAGCTGGCCTCCAGTTATTACCAACACTTATACCAACCTTGTTCTTATTAAACAAGCCAAAATGCAAACAAACAAGCATTCCTACACCATACGAGGGAATATTGACGACATTGTAGCAAGTAAAGAGAAAATAGAGTATGAGAAAGTCTTTGGTCAGTATCTGAGTGGATCACTTGTGTTAGTAGAAGGACGTCCAGGTAGTGGCAAGACCACACTAGTTCACAAGGTAGTCAGAGACTGGGCCATCAAGGAAGGCACTTTGAAGGGAGCAAAGTTAGTTTTTCTAGTTCCTTTAAGACTGCTACAAGTAGTTGGAAGTGACAATATTTTATCAGATCTTTTAGACTTTATTTATTGTGATTCTGAAATGAGCAGCAGGGTTGCTACAGAATGCAAGAAAAGACTGGGTGAAGGTGTGTGTATCGTTCTAGATGGCCTAGATGAATATCGGAGGAGGAATGCAACTGATTCCATAGTCTACCAATTAACACATAAGAACAGTTTACCCAAGGCTATGATTATAGTAGCATCACGTCCAGTAGCCAGCAGCAGATTAACAGACTCTGACATTTCAACTAAACGCATAGAAGTAATTGGTTTTAATCATGATCAAATATTTCATTTTATCAGCAACTATCCCTTTGAAATGAGTACTTCAACAGATAGTATTGTATCCGAAATAAGATCTCATTTTGATTTGCATCCTAATTTACTTCACATGTGTTATCTTCCAGTACATGCAGCTATGATATGTTACTTGTTCCAAGACTTTAAAGGGAATTTTCCAACCACTGAGTCTGAGGTGTACTTTGAATTTACAAAATCCTTGATTTTACGAATTCTTCGTCGAACTAGACAAGAAATTCTCATACAATTATTTGATGACATACCAGGTAATGAAAAAATATACTTTAAGAATTTGTGTAAATTGGCATATGAAATGACTATTAAATCAGAGCAAGTTGTAAATCATTCAGAAATGTCATCTGCTTGTCCTACAGAAATTACAGACGACAATTTTTTTCTAGGTTTTGTCAATATCGAGCGTGCTAGTAACAGGTGTGGTCTACACAAGATATACAGTTTTCTTCATTTGACTTTGCAAGAGTATTTAGCAGCAGTTTATATCGCCAGTTTGCCGTGCACTGGACAGAGAAAATTAATTAAAAAGTATGCAACCTTAGCAAAACTAACACAAGTATGGCTGTTTTATTTTGGTATTGTAAAAAACACACAAACAGCAATTACAGAAACATTAACTATACTTATAGAGGCTATTTTTTACAAGGCAAAAAGTAATACCTTCTTATATCAGTGTGCATTTGAATCACAGTTAAAGTCTGTCTGTAATGAAGTTTTAAACACAGTGTTAGCAGCATCACAGTTCCAATTACTTGGTAAATCAGTTAGTCCCATGGACTTTGTTGGCATGGAGTATGTTTTTTCACAGAGCCTACCAGTGCTTCGAAAGTTTTCTATAGAACATTGCATGTTTGATATGCAGTGTGCCTCTAAGTTTGTGAATTTTGTTAGTTCCAAGTGTGACATGAGCTATATTAAAGAAGTGACTATTCGTAAATGTGATTTAGAATCTCAATGTATCCACAAATTGATTTGCAGCTTAAATCATCACTGTATACAAAAAGTATCTTTACCTGAATGTGGTCTAGTTTCATCCAGCTTTTTTATTCTTGGCAACTTGTTAAAAGACAGTAAAAGCTTACAATTATTGGATATATCTGGCAATACTAATATAGGTTGTGATGGTATGGAAGCATTAGTAGAGGGATTTAGAATTAATAAAACAATTAAAACTCTCAGAGTTTCTCTGAGTGACTTTTCTAACGATCCTTCTATATTAAAAATATTACTGTGTAATAATAAATTGAAAAGCTTAGAACTACTTGAACATCACGATATACGAGATTTGTACAGGTATCAACTAATCTGCCATAGTGCAATGGAAGGTCTACAATGTAACACATCTATTGAAGCAGTATACATGGAGTCAGTTCCTATAGAAGTGAGACCGTTTATGTGTATGCTGTGTACCAATACCACCATTACATCCATTGAACTTGTGGATTGTGTGCTTGAGGGAGATTGCGAAATTACGGATCTAAATCAGAATACGTGTTTGCATTGCCTAAATATTCATAAATCTAAGAATATCACAAGTGATTTTTATTCAGGACTAAAGTTATTGTGTGGACTTGTAGAATTGTATATTTTTGGTGTTGGTTCCAATATATTGAGTTCTAATAACATCAGTTCACTCTATGCTGGAATTGGGTGCATGAATTTACAGAGCTTAACATTATGTAACTTTATAATTGCTCCAGAGGCAGCAGAAATCCTTGCTAAACTTGTCACCAACAACCAGTCTCTGCAATATGCTAATTTTGATAAACTTTGTTCTGATGGAATCAGAATACTATGTAGCAGCATAAGAAGTTGTAGCCTTGAAAAGTTATCTCTCTCATGTAACAGCATTGGCCCAGAAGCAGGACAATATCTAGCTCATCTGATCAATAATAATTGCAGTATACAAGAAGTTTTACTTGACGATAATCAACTCGGTTCAGAAGGTATTGTTGCACTTACTAAAGGCATATGTAATTGTTGTGTTAAATCGATGGATATTTCATACAATAATATAGGTCCAGGAGTAGGAGCAGTTCTTGCCAAGCTTATTAATAATAACCAATCAATGAATGTTATAAATCTTTGTTATAATAATATTAATTCAGATGATATTATTGCATTATCGACTAACTTGAAGCGTTGCAGTTTGGAGAATATTAATCTCTCACACAATGACATTTCTTCAGATGCAGAAGAAGCTCTAGTTGACCTTATTACCAATAACAAGATAAAATGCATGGATCTTAGTGTCAATAATCTTAGTTCTAAATGTATAAGAAAACTGGAAGCATGCATACAGAATTGTGATTTAACAATTATTTACGATTCAGAAAGTGACTCAGATTCATTTGTCAGTAGTGACTCAGACTCAAGCGATTCAGACATTATTGAACTAGATGAGCAATAACTATTTGAGTTAACATTTACAGTTGCCAGCTCTGATGGACTTTGCACGTAAATCAAAACATTATGTATCCATTGAATGTGTGTAAATTGTACAATTTTAGTCTAACTTCACCAATCATATTGTATGTACTTTGGAACTCAAGAAGACAAACATCTCTATTGCTATTGCTTCGATCTGTGTTGCCTTCTCAGCTCTTATTTTCAGCATCAATTATAATACTGGGCATTGGTTTCTTTGCTTTGCTTTTTCGTAGAAGATTTGTCAACAACTCTACAAATTTGGCAGTTAATGAATCACACAAGTACAGGTAATATGGGAGCATTATGTGGAATAGCTATGGGGTATTTTCCAAGTAGCTGAACTGTAGAATGCTGCAAGGTTATTTATACCACTGTTTTGTTTTTCCAAATTAAGAGAGTATATTGTTGTGCTTTAATACGATTCTGTATACTTTAAAGTATTTTTTAGTAAGGATTAATTATTATTTGTCAATTTTTTCTGTTGTTTTTCATAAGCACTATCCATAAGATTCTAGATTTAATGATATAGATTCAGCAAATCAAATAAACAAAGTACTCACATCTGTATAAATGCATATTGATTGTTGCATTCCAGTTTTGATTATACATAAAACTTTAGTATTAATACTCTGATTCTAGAAAAATTATGTCTTACCATATGTATCTCTGTAAATTTCAGCTTGTTCAGCATTCTTATGTGTAATTTTTCCAGATATCAACTGTAAAGCTGATATAGTGCTTGAGTGAACCAAGCTATACAGAATCAACCTGAACTTCCATGTAATCCATGGACTCCATCAATTTGGATCTTCTGTCAGGATGAGTGACCACACTCTCCATGTAGATCGTCCAACCTGTACTTTATATCATATTTCATCAGTGGCTGGTTGGCACAAATATATTCACTTCTGGTGTCATGGACCTTTCCATCCATACCATATGAATATTGTGATGCATACACTTTACCACTACTATGTAATTCATACTCTTATTTCATTCTTTCTAATCCTATTCATACATTGAGCTATATGTTCCCAGTTGTGTACATCTTGCCTAATTCATTTACATGTAGACCCTTTACCTCACAATGCGTGAATGGATTGTGAACAGACTATATCATTGTCAACCACTTCCCTCTCAGTTCAGATTTTCCACATGCTCAATAAGTTCAACCAGATTTGAGAGTGTGTGGGATTTCTTTGGTGATGTGATTTTAGAGGAAGGTGGCCAGAGCTGAGACACCTGTGCTGCTCTAATCCTACCTGTCAGTCGAGGCTGCAGAACATCTGGGATGCTTCATAAACTTCTTAAGTGAAGAACAGCTAACCCACCTTAATACAATCAGTCCACTGCTTCATAAACTATGGGTTGAAGGATCAGAGTCTCCACAAGCTATTCCTAGCTTCTGCAGTTTTGTGCTCCGAGGCGAGCAACGGTGGCTTTGTCGGTATGCTAGCACTCATCAACAAACCACTATAAGGTAACGCAGTCTGATTCATCTAGATTACTAATTTTTCCAAGACAACTTGCATTGCATATATATGGGATGGCATGGATTGTGGTGGTTCTGAACGATCATGAATATAATATGATATTAAGGTGCTATAAATATGTTAGTACTTTTTCATACTTTCTTGTAACTCATTTTATTTCTTGTTTCTCCATTAAACTAAATCTATCTAATTTGTGGTTGTTGGGACTTGGTTGTCTCCTGTCACAATTTGACTATAAGCAGTGGGATCTCAGAGGTAACCATTCACTAAGTCCAGAACGTCTGTGGGCCTTTACAACCGCACAGCTCTTAGCAAGGACGTTTCTTGGTAGGACATGATTGTCCACATTAGTTTCAGTTTTCAGCAGTTTTCATTATCTAACTGATGAGTATCCTATGGAATCGAAACTTCTTCGTAATATAATTAAACTTCAATTGTACAGTATTATGTTAGTTGGTAGTTCGCTGAAGACTTCTAATTTTCAGGTAGCTAGACCTGAACAATAGGTAGAATAGAGGAAATTTGTATTAAATGCAATGAATATTACCAAAAAGTTTTTTCTGCTTAAGGAATGGAACTCAGACATCTGGGTGCATCAAGCAACGTGGGTTTTAGCTAGCTATTATCCTGCTTAGGCAGTCAATATTTTCCACATTTATATTTTATTGGCCAATTATGACCCTATTTGTAGCAGCATTAAAATGGCTTCACAACAACATTGAATTTTTCACAAAGTTGAATTTTTACACAATGTTGCTTATTAATTTTAATTATCACTTGTAATGTTTAGGGTTATTGTTTATTTGAGCATGGAATATAACTTGATACGTTCTTGTAGCTCATCATAGAAGGCTGAGGGTGTGGGTTAGAGACAGCACCCCAAAGTTTTAAAAGGGAAACCTTAGCCACACATTTTACATATTTATATATAATTACCTCTGTAATAACAAGATGCAGTGAAACTGTCTTGTACATAAAAAATTGTTTTATGCATCTTATGGGGCCATGACTCTTGAGGAGGAAGGAAGGAGATGTAGAGAGAGACAAGGGAGCATTGAATTCTAGCAGGGATTAGATAAACAGTAAACATGGAGTGATAGCTCAACGTGGCACTTATTTGTTCTACATATAGCTTCATTGCTGGACACAGAGTGAAGCTTTGTATTTAAACTGTTATCACTTATTCCATTTTAGTCTCATTTGTGTCCTTACTTTAGTCATCACTTCATACAGCACCGGTCAATACAACTGGTTATTGAACTGATTCTGTGCTGTAAGTCTCTGCAGTCTGTTTGACGGTGCTGGACTTTGGTGGCAGCATATCCTGGGAGTATGGAAATCCAAAAAGTATAACTATCTCTCTAAAATCCCCACAACCCCACACATATTGCTATAGTTGGTTGCTGTATAATAGGAACTAAGTATTGTTTAGCATTAATGTATACTGGTTTTTGTCAATATACATTATTTTTTTGAGGATAAAGCAGCTGTCCAATTTGGCATTAAAACTTTGCATATTGAATTTTGAGTAGAAAATCTCTCTTGAGAGCTATACCTAGCTACAACTACAACTAATGTCCTTCAGTCATGTTACATGTTTGTAATTGCCAAATTTGTCTTCAACTACACAACAAGTAGATTTTGTTTCTAACTTTTTGTTTAGCTTTTATAATATAAATTAGCTTACTCAAATTAATATAGCAGGCACATTATAAGGACATTCAAAACTGTGACTCTCTCAACTGATGATATTAGCTATTGCTCTAGAGTTTTATTAAGTTTAGGAGCAATTTTTAAGCTGAGTAGCTCTACATTCTGATCATGACATTTAATGGAACATCCACCATGGATGAAGTAGAGAAGGAAAGGGATATCAAAGGGAAATAGACGTGCATGGCAGTAGGAAAGTGGACAATCGGAACTTATTTTGTTTTATACTTTGATGTGTTATACTTATTTGTGTATTCGTTCAATTCTACGCAAAATTGTTATCCAATCAGATTTGAGAGACTGAGTGCGATTGGGAATTCTGGCCTATCACACCCAGCTCAGAGTTTTGTATGTTGAAAGAGTGGATCAGTTGACTACAAATATTTGTCTCTGTGAACCCATAACTCTAAGGATAGACTGTGGGTCGCCTTTACCTTGGGAGTGGTATTAGCGAACAGGCAATGTCTTTCTTGCCCACTGAACAGAACTCCTGGTGGCAGCGGAAGTGCTACCGTGAAGCAAGAGGCAACTCAGTGTAGCACTAACGCCGAGGCAAACCACTACAATATTCATGACAATTAAGTAGACAAACTTAAGAATTCATAGAAAGGTGAATCTTCTTTAAAAATACATTAATATAAATACAAGCATACTTGCTGACTTAACAAAAAGGTCATGTGGTGAAATTCAAATAAACAGGACAATAATCATTAATCATTGGAAGAATCTGATGAGTGCTTGTCTGAGTCTGTAAAGCCAACACAATATCTGGGCCATGATGATGATGGAGCCATATTTGATGAGTCTTTTGTAATCTGAATAGAAGAAGAAGACGGTCTTTTTCTAATAGTTTCTTCATTTTCTTTGTTCGAAGTGATAGGAATAGGATGAGGCACAGATGCCGTTTCAGTGTATTGATATTTGATTTCACCTGCTTTCAAAAGCAGTGAGTCTCCGACACGTTTTTTGAAAATTATAAAAAATTTTCCATCATTGGTGAAAACAACTGAAGGATACTCGCCTTGCACTTCACCTGTGTCAAGCTTCTGGTACCATTCTATGGTTTTATCTTTTGTTAGGACCCCATACATAAATGTGAGGTATCTGTACCCATTCTGGTAACATAGAAATACATTTCCATAAGAATTCAAAGCAATGGATGGGAATGATCCTGCACTAGGTATTTCTGATACTTCATTCTTCCAATCAATCCCGCTTTCATTCCAGCTTCCTATCATACTGTGCATCATGGAAGTTGTTTTGGATTTAAAGACCAAAATAACTACTTCTCCTTGCAGTGCGATATTTGGACTTATCATGATCTGATGCAAATGATAACTTTTCCAATTTACAGCTAAACTGGGGCTATTAAACCCTATTTTCCCCACAGAATATTTACTTCCTTCGAACACAGCACAGCACCAGCCAGAATTGTGGGCACAGAGGGTTGGACGAAATCCCTGAGCTAGTTCTTTTCCTTCACAATCTCCCCGCATGGCTGACAAATCATCTGACATTCTCCATACATTATAGTGACATTTTTAAGAGAAGTGCTGGTTATGCGCTTCCAAAGCATATACCTGGCCTTCATGCAATATTAAAGCTATAGCAGGATGTACCCCAGTAGTGTAGTTTTGATTCACCGTCCATAAAATGCTGCCCATGTTTGGGCTAATTCTTCCAATATGGTAAGACAGAGATGCTCTCCAAAGGTGGTCATTAACAGCTACAGCTAAATTTTTACAAGGAATAATACTTAGGCTAGAAAAGCGTCCCTCATGTTGATCCTTTACTTCTGTAAACAAAAGTAGGGGCTCCTTTCTCACTTCTGCTTCAGCCATAGAGTAGATCCCAAAAAGTTACTACGCAGGTTTTCGCGAAAAGGGGGCGTAATCACCAGCCATACAGCAAGTCCAATATTCACGATTTTTATTCTGGGCGCTCGCCCTCCTCTCCCACTCACACCCACGCACTCCCGATCCACGCACGCGCAGAAGTTGATTGTCACGCATATTATCAGAACATCAGAAATCCTGCTATGGGTAGACTGTAAGTAGTTTCGCGTAGCCAGACCCTTTACCAACCGTAACCGCTACGCGGAGAAGGAAAGGGTCTGGGAACATACAATTTAATCCTATGCCTCTCGTTCCGTTAAACTCACCCTCATCTCCATGTTCGTCATCAGTGGGCCTCCCTGATTCCGCAGCTTCAATAGCTGAGTGGTTTGGCAAGGGCGGTGGCCAGAAGCCTCGCCCCCAATCAGCAGTTGCCGAGTTGGGGAAAATTAACGGGGTGGGGATAAACCCCTTTAATTCCGACCACACGCGTCACGGCAAAACAGCCGAGGCTGTCTACCGGAAAATTGAAATGACCCTCCCCCCCCTATTTGGGTAAAGGTGTGTGGGTGGGTGGGAGAGCTTCGAAACAGAGTCTTGCATTGTGTTTCTCAAATGACTGACTGAACCACTGACCATGTGCTCTCACCATTTACCCGCCCGGCACGCCCGCGCGCGTCGTGCCGCCCTTACCCAATGCCGGAACTTCCGCCTTGGATTAACCCCACCTAGCCTACGTCTAAATGGCCATTAATCCTACGCCTCTCGTTCCGTTAAACTCACCCTCATCTCCATGTTTGTCATCAGTGGGCCTCCCTGATTCCGCAGCTTCAATAGCTGAGTGGTTTGGCAAGGGCGGTGGCCGGAAGCCCCGCCCCCAATCAGCAGTTGCCGAGTTGGGGCAAATTAACGGGGTGGGGATAAACCCCTTTAATTCCTCCAAGGGAAGGCACGACCTTTGCCCCAAAGGCGGCAACCCCCATCCCACATGAACCGCAAGGGAGGGCCTAACCCATAGAAAACTCATGCGCCCACATTGACTCAATCACATCAGAAACAATTATTCAAAGTAGCACAATATGAATGCATCGTAAAATACAAGTCTGGACAAGTACAATGGTATTAACACAAACATGACCCCTCAGTCTGAATGATACATCAACACAGCCTAGCAGAGTAACTGGCCAACTGGTGTCTAGGAATCCGGATGTATTCCAGATAGGCCAGACTACGCCATCTACCCAACGTCTGGATAGTAGAGTCCTCCAAACCTCTCGAGGCAGCTGTAGTGGCAGCCCCAATTCGGAAGCTGTGACCGGCATACTTGTCTGCCTCCACCCCGGCGCACCTCAAGGCTCCTCGGACTGCCGACACTAGTCTCTGTCGGGTCAAGGGCTTGCCATCCTTGAACACGAAGAGTGGACCAGGCTTCTTGCCTCTGACTGTCAGGTAGGCCAACACTGCTGACACTGGACACAGGTCCGAGGTCGCACGCCCAATGTACAACGTGATTCCTTTCCTGAAGGGATCCGTCTTGGAGGCCTTCAGAGTAACACTCAATACGGCTGGATTCACTGGGTTGTCCACGGCCAGGTCACCCCAGCAAAGGTGCACTGAAGGATCAAAGAAGGAGTCATCAGGGACGGTGAACTCTCCAGCACGCAGGAAGCCAAAGAAGGCTAGACAGCATGCCGCCCACAGCATGACAATGTCGCTGTCCTCAGCCTGGTCATCCCAAATTATCTTCATCTTACGCAACAAAGGAGGCGTAATAGGGAGTCTCACTCTCTTGTCACAGTCACCTTGCGACCTCTTCATGCCCCTCAGCACGTAGTGAAGTTTTGACCACGAAGGAAGGAATGGGTCGCCCAGGCCTTCGCCAATGTGCAAGTGCCTCACACCTGCCATATATGACTTGATCGTGCGATGCTTGAGGCCCTCCATAACAAGCTGAGCCACAAACTTGCACACGACACTCTCGGAGGCTGGGACTCCACAGAGCCCAGTTTGGTTACAAAACTCCAAATACCGCTTCTGACCGGTGCGATAGACCCGGAGGGTGTTATCTGCCAGTCCTCTCATAAAAAATGTCTGAACATGCCGATCCAGTCCACCCTGGTCCAGTCTGGCACCAGGCACTCCAACAGCCTGTCCGGAAGAACAGTGGGTGACTTGTTCGCCCCTGGAACCAAACGCTGGAAGGAAGGCAAAGCATTTCTGGATAAAGCATCAGCTGCCCCATTTAGAACTCCAGGAATGTGCCTACACTTCAAGGACACTCCCCACCTGGCCAGAAAGAAGGATAGACACCTCATCAGGTGCATAGCCCTATCCACTTTGCTCCTGCCAGAGTTCACTATTGCGACCACTGCTGCGTTGTCGCATCTACAAGAGACGCTCATGCCCTGCCACATCTCGCCCCACACAGCCACACCCAGGACAATAGGAAGCAACTCCTTGATGGTGATGTGTATGCCAGACCAGCTCTCCGGGAGCGGCAGCTGGAACCAGTGGCCCTGTGAAGTATATGCACCGCAGCCCCAAGAGCCAGAAGCATCTGAGGTCAACTCCACACTTGGCATGCTCAGTAGGATACTGGACACTGGACAACTGCCGTTCCATATGGGCAAGAAGCAGGCCCACCACTTCAAGTCTGAACGGAAGCCTGCATTCAGACGGACCCTGTGGTGCAGCTCCCGAACCGACCTCGCCAGCTCAATCATTCTCCTCAAGAAAGAGCGACCAGGCTTGATCACACAGCAAGCATGCTGCAACTGACCAATCAGGGACAACAGGTCTCTCTTAGTTCCAAACTTCAGAGTACTCCACTTCTGGATCTCCCTCTGAAGTCTCTCCAACTTGACCACTGGCAGCCGCAGTGTCATGGCCACAGTATCGATCTCTATGCCCAAGAAAACCAACTTGGTAGTTGGGCCCTCGGTCTTTCTGGGGGCCACAGGCACCCCCACCACCCTGCACCGGGCCAGCGCCCGCTGCAGGGACAATCCGCATTGTGGTGAATCTGGCTCGCCGAAGAGCAAGAAATCATCCAAGTAGTGCAAACCATTGACATTGTCATGGTGGACGATAATCCACAACAAAGCATCCGCGACTGCATTGTATAGCTTAGGAGCGGACCTCAAACCGAAGGGCAACACTTTGTCTACGTAGACCTTGCCCTCCCACTTCATGCCCAACAACCACCTGTCATCGGGATGAACTGGCACCGTTCGAAAGGCACCCTCCACATCGAACTTGGCCAGCTGGCAACCGCGACCAACGGCGACTACCCTCTCGCAAGCTGCGTCCACTGACGTATAGCTCACAGAACAAACTTCACGCTCTATGCCATCATTTACACTGGCACCCTTGGGTAAAGATAGATCTACTATGAGCCTCCAACGGCCCGGCTGGTGGTTCTTAGGCACCAACCCCAACTTGTTGATCTGCACCAAAGACAGACACTTGCCCTCAATTGGGCCGATCAATCTGCCTGCTCTGAACTCAGTCTCTAAGAACTTGCTCACCACCTCAGGGTGCTCACGAGCGGTGGGCATGTTTGAAACTGCACTCTTGCAGACGGCCCCACCATATCGGAACCCAATCCGGAATCCAGCACGGAGACCATCCAAGAGAAACTCACAATACGCTCTGTCGGGGTGGTCCTGCAGGTGGCTCATCCACGCGTCGGCACACATCGGAGTTGTGATAGAGCTCCACTCTCTCGGGAACAGATGGGAATGAGTGTTGTCTAACGGCTTCCGCCCAGCTAAGGTGAGCAAATCAGCCACGTGCGAGTACACCCCCGCAAACACTCCTACTCACACAAACACAACAGTGTACCCAAATCTAAGTTTCCACTCGACAAGAAATTCCAATCAAATAATTGCAAGCAAAATGACAACAATCGACATATTGGAATCAACAATGATCAGATAGCAAGTGGAACACACACAAAAGTCATGAGCACACAGCAGCTCCACAGTCTCAAGCGATCGCAGGTCAGACACTACTGGCTGGATTGGAGGCGCTCTCCACTGGGGGAGTGCACGCAGACTTGCGGTGATCCCCACCACACTTCGAACACACATGTGAGAATCGACATGGAGTAGAAGCTCAGAGCTTCCCGTCGTTCCAAGCGAAACACGGCGCCACTCTGCGCCTCTTCGCTGGTGGTACACTCCTGCCCTCTGCCTGAACAGAAGCGCCTCCACGCTGACCACTGCCAGCAACGCCAGTGGCAAAGATGGAACGGGTGAAGAGCGCTTGGTCGAGTTTCCCAAACTCCGCCGACTCAAGCGCCGGAATTTGCTGTCGAAACCGACTGTCGTAAGCTCTCCACCAATCGCCCTTCTCGGCACCTGCCAGCAGTGTAGCCAGATAGGCCAACAGATCCCGAGCCTTGTCGGGATGGGCGCTAACAACGATTCCGGCATAAATGCAGAAAGACCTCGCCCAGGTCAACGGGTCAGCCACCGGCTTCAGCTTGCTTGGAGGGGTGGGCTTCCCCTCCTCGCCCTCAGTCGACCGACGGAGCTCCAGCTCCAAGTTGTCCTCTGACAATTCGGCCATATCCACGTAGTCACCTCTCAGCACGCGTCGCACAATGCGTGCCGGTACTACTGGCAGAGTGGGGCCCAGCTGGAACTTCTGCACAGTCACATCACCCTTCTTGGAACTGGCAGACTCCCGACCCGCTCCGACACACTTGGGTCCCTCCACGGGAGCCACTGACGGAGACCCGTGGTCATCAAAGACTGGGAGACCGAGGTCACGCACTCGTCCAGCATCAACTGTGCCTAGACCTACATGGACACCAACACAGTTTCAGTGACACATGTATCCAGAACACCTCTAATATCAAGGGCACACTTGTGCCTGTAAACCACACCCACCCGGGGTCACACCACCGGAATACAATGCTTGAGAAACCAAGCAGTCTGGTCATACCACTGGCTGCCAACCACTCCACACCTGCACAATGGCAGCAGAAAGAGACGGCCCACTGGCCTACACAACCCTGGGTCAGTGCCACAGGGACCAGCCATGCTAAGGTCTCAAGTCTCGCCACCACGGGCACACAAGTTCCTGGGTCACACCACAGGGACCATATATCACTCACTGGGGTAGCGCCACCAGTACCGTCCTGGGTCTCGCCACAGAACTCACAGTCCAAAAAAAAAGAAAAGAAAAACGAAATTTTTTCTCCTCGAACCAGGTGTGGTTACCTATGAACTAGAAGTACATCTCACTACCCCATGCACTAACCACAGCTGCTTATTATCTATTGATTATCTATTCCCACACTGGAAGCTAAGACCAGTACTGTAACCAACATTCCAGGTATTCTACAGCCTCCAGCTAGCCCTAGGGAACAATGGCAATCTAAAAGTATTGCACTAATCTCACACCAACCAACCCCTCTGAATTGGCTCACCAGCTGCTGATGCTGGAGTACTTCCAGCTGCGCCTTCCACCGGTGTACCCTCCCCGGAGCTGGAGCCCTCGCTAGGCCGAACCACAAGTCGCCTGACTGTCTCCTCAACTACCTTCTGTATGCAGGCTATCATTTCTGGGGTCGGTCCTGGTCCTGCCCCATCGGTAGTGGTGCCCTCATCGGCCATTATTCGCTTGTGCCTAGGGTTCAGTCTCGCCAGAAACACACAGAGCTTCTAAACAGAGTCTTGCGTTGTGTTTCTCAAATGACTGACTGAACCACTGACCATGTGCTCTCACCATTTACCCGCCCGGCACGCCCGAGCGCGTCGTGCCACCCTTACCCAATGCCGGAACTTCCGCCTTGGATTAACCCCACCTAGCCTACGTCTAAATGGCCAACAACGACTTGTTCAGCAGCACCCCAAAAAGGGTGCTCCAATTATCACATTCCAACGCTTGCGTTAGCCAATGACGTCACAGCCACGTCCGGGTGGCTGGTCTCTTACTTATGCTCGTACGTTTAGTGCTGGCCAGGAGTGCTTGCGAATGCGGCAGCGATGGATTTTTGCGTTGGTTGTGGGTCTGATCTTCCTAACTCTAAAAAGTATGTACGTAACTTGAGCTTTCCTTCTCAGCTTCTTCTTGTACAGCAAATCTGGGAGTAGCCTCTACTTGGCTGAATTTAATGAAGGAAGCTGTGGAAAGCCAAGGTCTATGTTACAGTAGAGTTTTCACTGATGAAAATGCTTGCTTGAGAATGTGTAAGAATTGTTTTAAAGTGTTTGAAAACCTATCTAAGAAAATTGTCAGTGTCAAAGAAAAAGTATCCAAAGCAGCTTCTAGGGCATGCAGATCAGTGTCTCAAGGACATTCTTCTAATCCTCTAGCGACTCCATCCAGGAGAACCAGCTCTACACAGAATGTGCAAGACCAATCAGATCTAACATCAACTTCTGCTCAAGTAAGTACAAGTATTACAAATTAATAATACAACTTCATGACATATTTATTATTATTATTATTATTATTATTATTATTATTATTATTAATATTATTATTATTATTATTATTACTACTACTACTGCTATTATTATTATTATTATTATTATTATAGCTATTATTTCCAGCAAATTTCTCATTTTTTGTATCATTTGCTGTTTATTAATTTATAAATTATAATTACTTTTGCACATTTCATCTTTTATAGGTAGACATTCGGTATAAGTCTGGAGTTAAGCATTACACCTTGCTAACACCTCGCAGTAGGCACATAGGCAAATCTATTGCTAGAGGTAGCAAGAAAGCTATGATAAGTGAGTGTTTTAAAGACCATATTGCTCGCTCACATATTTTGAATAAACTTGGACAAGTGATTCGACAGGAGATCAAAGCAATGTGTTCTGGATCTACTAATTCTGTATTGAAGAGCCTTGACACCAACGATTTGAAGATGTTTACATGGGACAGCATTCTGAGTGAATTGAAAACTGCATGCACCTGTTCTAACTGATATCCTCTTTTCATGTACCAAGACTAGAGTCCAGCACAGAAATCAAACTGGCACAGTTTGTTTTATAGCATCCATTATAATCAAACAGCACTACAGAAGAATGAATTTGGTGCAGAAGATAATTTCACTGATTCTTTATGCAGGGCATTGTGCAAAGCAGGTATATTATAAGTCTTGTAGCTAATGCTAATAACTGCATGACATTATTTTTATCATTCAAGGTATATGCAAGACTGCAG
>WLWD01002341.1_pt1 | contig 24573 bp, 19 predicted proteins | sample 6712731 | NCBI WGS metagenome assembly WLWD01 (sample SAMN12718690, study PRJNA576275) | sponge metagenome | isolation source: marine sponge | host: Mycale hentscheli | place: New Zealand: South Island, Marlborough, Capsize Point | collected 2014-11-01 | reverse complement strand
GCACATATAAGCAGTGTGAGTGGTACAGGATTACTGTGGGTTGGTGGTTTGGCATGATGAATGGTTGTGTAGTAAGTGTGGTTAAGGATGAATATAGTTAAAGTGGTGATATGGTAAAGTATGGAGTATGATGATGTGTTCACATGATTCTTCTCTTTTCTTGTGCTTGAGTGTCTTCTTCTTCTGGTCTGGGATTAGGTCCCAGACATCCTCCCGGCCTGGGTTGATGGGTCATCTTCTCTTCCGGGGTGATCTTCGGAGTGGAACGGTATGATTCTGCAAGTTGGGCGGACATAGGTTCGGCCGTGACACCGGATGGTGACTGCTCTGACCTCGCCGTCGTCTCCGGGGTGGACCTCTTCTATTCTTGCCAGGGGCCAATCTCGGGTTTTCAGCGTTTCATCTTTTATGAAGACGACGTCACCCACTGCGGGCGGTTTGCCCGCGCGGAGCCACTTTGTGCGCTGAGCACAGGAAGCAAGGTACGACACCGACCACTGTCTCCAAAGGTCGGCTGTCAATCAGCTGGTCAGGTTCCATCGCCTGAGGTTGCTCATCTTGCCACCCGGGGGTCCAGGAGTTGGGGGCGCGATGAGGGGCCGCCCCACGAGGAAGTGTCCAGGCGTGAGAAAGGCCCCCTCTGCGGCCTCGTCAGAGTGGAGAGGCTGCAGGGGTCTGGAGTTAAGTATCGCTTCTACCTCCTGGAGGATGGTCGTGAGCTCATCAAACCTGAGGGCGTGTGGTTGCAGGTTTTTCCGGAGAAGTGTTTTCATGGACTTCACCGCTGCTTCCCAGAGTCCACCGAAGTGCGGTGCTCTGGGAGGGATGTTGTGCCACGTGATGTTGTGTTTCTGAGTGAAGGTTGAGATCGCTGTTGTAGTTTCTTTGGATTCCGTGAGCTTTTGTAGCTCACGGATCTCCTCCCGGGCTCCGAGAAAGTTCGTTCCGTTATCGGAGTACATATGTGACGGGCAGCCTCGGCGAGCAACGAAGCGTCGGAAGGTGGCCATGAAGTCTTCTGTAGAGAGGGAGGCGCATAAGTCCAGGTGGACTGCCTTTGTGGTCAGACAGACGAAGACTGTCGCGTACGTCTTCAGTAGGACGGGCTTGCGAGTGTGTCCCAGACGAAGGACGAACGGTCCCGCAAAGTCCACTCCCGTCCTGTCGAAAGGTGGAGCAGGAGTCGTGCGCGAAGAGGGCAGCATCCCCATGGCGTGGGCGAGGGGCTTGGCGTAGGCACGTTGGCAAGCTGGGCACTGTCTGCTGACGAGCTTCAGGAGGTTCCTGAGGTTCGGAATGTAGTAGGTTGAGACTATGATGGAGTGGAGTGCTGAGATTCCCGCATGGCTGTAGGTGACGTGTAGTGTTGACACGAGAAGCCTGGTCAGTGATGACTTCGGAGAGAGCGGGATTAGCTTTGATGGTTGGGATGGTCTGGAAGTGTCTCTGACCCTGCTGCAGATTTGGAGGTATCCCTGGTCCGAGATGGAGAGTCCGAATTTATGGAGGGCGTTGGCCTTTGATAGGGCGGAGTTGCTGAGTGCAGCATTGAAGGCATCTGGAAGGGATTGCAGCTGGGATAATTTGAGGATGAGAGCTTTGGCTTGTGAAATTTCCGTGGAGTTGAGGCAGTTGGGATCGCAGTTTGGAGGTTTTGCTCGAAGACGTCGGATCCAAGCGATGATCCGGACCAGCTTGTGGAAGGACGCGAAACGTGACCACAGATTGTCCAGGAAGTGGGATTGAGATTTGGACATCGAAGTTGAGGGCTTGATGGTGGCTGCGCAGATGGCAGATGAGGGCTTTGAGAGCTTGCGGAATGGCCAGGCGGTTGGAGGTGAGGACAGCCACGGAGGTCCAGACCACCAGAGAGTAGAGGCGACTAAGTCTGGTGCATTCATACCCCGACTGGCGAGATCAGCGGGGTTGTCTTGGGAACGGACATGTTTCCACAATCTTGGAGAGATGAGATCTTGGATCGCGTGTACACGATTGGCCACGAAACGGTCGAGTTGTGTGGGGTGTTTTGGCAGCCAGTATAATACGATCTCACTGTCAGTCCAAGCGAACGTGCAGCCTTGAGTAATACCGAGGATGTCGGCAGTGTGGCGTAGGAGTTTAGCGAGGAGATGGGCTCCGAGTAACTCTGCCTTCGGAATGGTGATTGGTTTGACTGGGGCGACTCTGGCTTTGGCTGTCACCAGAGAAACTGAGATGGATCCGTCTTCGTGGGTGGTCCTTAGATAGATGGCGGCACCGTAGGCGAGTGTGGAGGCGTCGCAGAAACCATGGAGGGTTTTGGAGACCGAAGAGGATGAGGAGTTGGAGAGGCGTCTTGGAATCGGATGAGCGAGTATAGTCGGCAGGTCAGCTAGCCAGGCTTTCCATTTGACTTCAATGTCTTCTGGAACGGGTTTGTCCCAAGGTAGATCTCTTTTCCACGTTTCTTGGAGGATGATCCTAGCTTGTATGATGGTAGGGCAGAACAGTCCGAGCACGTCGAATACGGCGGCGGTCCCGGAGGCGATAGTCCTTTTAGTGATGATGGTGACGTCCGGTTGAGGAGGAACGGCTACGTGGAGAGAGTCTTTTTCCGTATCCCAATGGATCCCGAGGGCTTTAGGCGAGTCCTGTGGTTGGGCGATGGTCAATGGTTCTGTAGATTCGTCGAGTAGAGTAGGCGGGATGTGGGCTCTGACTTCCGGGGAGTTAGTTCTCCATTTGCGTAAGGTCATTCCAGCGCGAGAGAGGAGTTCACACAGTTGTCTCCACAGATGATCGGCTTCTTCCACAGTGTCGGCTCCGGAGAGGAAATCGTCCACGTAAAACGTCGTCAGGATGGCAGATGAAGCTTGAGGATGTGACGCAGAGTGGAGATCGGCCAGATGGTGTAGGACTTGCGTCGCGATGAACGGCGAGCAGTTGATCCCGAAGGTTAAGCGTTCCATTCGGCAGTCTCTGATAGTGCCCTGAGTGTCTCTCATTAGGAATCTGTGGAGATCTCTATGTTGTGGGTTGAGGGCTACTTCGCGAAAAATTTTCGAGATGTCTGCTGAGAGGCCGATGGGGTGTAGTCGAAACTTGACGAGGACGTCCGTGAGTGGCGGGTATAAGTTAGGTCCAGTGAGTAGGGTGTCGTTGAGCGACTTGCCAGAAGACGTAACTGCGGAGGCGTCGAAGACAGCTCTACATTTGGTTGTGGAGGAGGAGTCTTTAAAAACGCCGTGTACCGGAAGGTAGTAGCTTGGTGAGTTGTGAAGTTGGTCTGCTGGAACGAAGTGGGCATGTCCCAGGTCGATGTACTCCCTGAGGACATTGTTGAAGGCTTCTAGTTTGTCTTTGGCGAGGAGGGATCTCTCGTTGGATAGCAATCTTTTGTAGGCTTGCTTTCTGGAGTCTCCTAATGTTGGGGCGTCGGAGACGTGTGGCAGGGAAACGGAGAAGCGTCCGTTGACGTACTTGATGGTGTCATGGAAATGGCGTACGGCTTTGGCATCGTCTGCGGAGCAGGATGGGGCTTCTGGCACTTGATCCAGCTCCCAGAGTCTGGAGAGGTTGGAGTTGAGGTCGTCCGGAAGAGCGGTTTCCACAATGGCGGCGTTGGCTCCCACAGCTGGCTTTGAGGTGCAGGGTCCGGATACGCTTAGGCCAAAGGGTGTCTTTATGAGACGGAGTCCGTCGACTTTCTTGGGGCTTTCGGTGACGCAGTCGTCGATATCGGATACGCCGATGAAGATATCCACGGGTCCACCGAGACTTGGATCTGCGAGCTCGGCGTTAGTGAGGCAGGAGGCTTTGAGGATGTCGTCCCGGTTGGTAGGAGTGACTGTGGTGATGAGGCTGGGCACGACAATGAAGTTGATAGGTTTCGTTTGGAACTTTTTGGAGTGAGAGTACAGCGGGGGTGACCACATAGAACTTGGATGTTATGCGTCCTGATGTGCAAGTGATGGACATCGGTTGTGGGTAGCGTTTGAGCTTTAGGTTGCTGGCCAATTCCTCCGTCATTAGGGAGGCTCCCGCGCCCGAATCGAACATGGCTCTCGCTTTAGCTGAACGTTGACCATTTTCGAGGGACACAACCACAGTGTTTGGGAAGGCTGTGTCCATGGCGGGAGGTGTGGTGGAGGGCTGTGTCGAAGTTCTGTCGACGACGGCGGCGGCGTTCGTAGTGGCGGCAGCAGGAGTAGGAGCAGTTTCGCGATCACGGTGTAGGAGCGAATGGTGTCTTCCACCGCAATGGCGACACGAGAACTTGCTCGGACAGAGACGACACGTATGCTTGTCCGAGAAACAGTTCACGCAGAGTCGGCGGTCACGTACTGTTTTGTTTCGTTTGTCCACGTCGAGGGCAATGAAGGTAGGGCATCGATTGAGTAGGTGCGATTCCCCACAGGCAGCGCATTTTGGGCTGGTCCTTGGTTTGAAGGGTCGGTTGGATGGCGACGTAGGTACGAGCGATGAGGTTGGAGACGGCATGTATTGAGGTACCGTGATGGCGTTGGTGCTGGATGGAGTGGGTAGCTTGACGTCTTGGGAAGGAACTGCCGATGGCCTCATATGGCAGATCTTCCCGTTGGCGAATTCGCTCCACGTTTCCAGGGTCGGGTTTCTGATCTTGTTGATGTGGAGGCGCCAGTCACGGCTCATCTGCGGATCCAGCCTAGACCCGATGAGATAGGTTAGGAATTCCGAGAGAGAGTTGCCGATGTGAGCCGTGAGGGCCTTGTGTCCGCGAACAACACGGTGGAGGGAGTCCTGAACGCTTGAGAAGGACTCTGTGACTGTAGGTAGATTGAGGATACGATCGAGTAGGAGTGGCACGACGACCTCGGCCCGGCCGAAATACTGGCGCAGCTGGGCTAGGCAGTCGTCTACGGTGGCCGTGGGGTCATCTTCCAGGATCTTGCGTCCTTCCGGATGTTGGATGGCTGTGGCAAGGATGGCTCTCTTGTCCGCTTCGCTGAACGACTCTGCCCTCGTCCTCAGTGTGGAGCTGAATAGTGCCTCAAAGTTGGCCCAGGATAGAGGGTCACCGTTGAATTTGGCGATATCCACATTGATGGGGGCCATACGGCTGAGTGGAGGTCGTTCAGGCATGGAGGTAGTAGCAGGAGGAGAAGTAGCGATCGGAGCGGCTGGCATCCGCTGCATCTTAGCAACCGCTTCCACCAGGATGTTGTTAATAGCGTTGGCGTAGTTGGCGAGTTCTTCAGACCTGGGATGCAGGGCGGCTTTAGCACAGAAGTCCACGTGCAGATCCTGGAGCTTCTTGAGTTCGTCGCGGACCTCATAGACCGTGTGGTCGCGATAGTTAAGGAATTTCTGAAGTCTGTCCGCGAGGACTCTCCCAAGGTCGTATGCTTCGGCCTGAGCAATAAAGGTCTCCACGTCACGCACTAGAGACGAGTTAATGTCCGCGTCTCTCTCCCGCTCCGCAAACTCGGATTCGAGGGCGTCGATGTCAGCGGCCACTGCATCGTCGATGAGATCCTGCAGGGCCTGTTGCTTCTCCACTTCGGTTTGGAGTGTCCGAAGGAGGGATCTTCCCTCGCTGACAGTGGTGTCACGGAGGGTTCGGTCGTATAGTGCGGCTAATTTCTTCGAGCAAATTGTGACTTGACCGCGGCGATGGGCGCGCTGTCGTCGGATCATGTCGAGCGGTGGTGATGGACGGGAATCCTCCGTTGCCATAGTAGAAGTGTAGGATCGTCGATGGCTCGGGCGAGATGGCAGGTACGAACGGCGGCTCGAAGGACCAAATGTGGGGGAGTGCAAGTGGGTGTAAAGCACGAGCTAGTCTATCTCCCCACAGATGGTGTTACGAGTAGGTGTGGTCGAAGGACCAGGCTGATGAGACCCCGAGACGCCCGCGGTACACTTAGAGCTCAACCGCTGTCGCGTTAGCAATTGCAGTCTCGCTCTGAGCTCCTAAAAGCGGCTATACCCCTGATGGTATGAGAGGCTTCAGGTTTTAAACTCATCGAACAATTAGACATACATTTACAGCACATATAAGCAGTGTGAGTGGTACAGGATTACTGTGGGTTGGTGGTTTAGCATGATGAATGGTTGTGTAGTAAGTGTGGTTAAGGATGAATATAGTTAGAGTGGTGATATGGTAAAGTATGGAGTATGATGATGTGTTCACATGATTCTTCTCTTTTCTTGTGCTTGAGTGTCTTCTTCTTCTGGTCTGGGATTAGGTCCCAGACAGCATTTTTAAGTAAATACTGTTGCATAGGGCTTATAACTGTGACAAATAGCGCATTAACTTACCACCGCCACTAACTCAAATAGAAATGGAGCTCCCAGAAGATTTCGAGTTTTAACTGCACCCGCAAAAGAATTCAAAGCCGTAAACAATTCAATTTCTAAGGTGATACGGGTAATGGTCGCTAAACCGGAGGATTCTGTTTAGTGAAGTTTGGGACGGGGTCGAACGCGGTGCGAACACAAAAATATGGAGGGGTCAAAGTACAAAATGACATACATACGTCCATATATACTAGTGGTGTGCTTGAGCACAAATGGCGAGCGAGCCTGATAGCTAGGTAACATAAAATGTTACTATTTTTAGCTTACTTCATGCAAACACTATAATAGCAGTTATGACATTTGATTTCAGCAAACAAATACAAAATCACTCTCTTACCTGATTAATGGTAACTTTTGTAGTACCAAACATCAACCATTCTGATAATCTCAATCACCAGTAACTCTTGAACAAGCTCTCAGCTATGATAAAAAATAAACCAGTGTTATTATTTGTAATTTTAGCCAACAAATGGAATTACTACTTACCTCCATTTTTGAGTATTGATAACTTCTGTAGTATCAAATTGAAGTTACTTTGACCATCTGAATTACCTTGAATTCTTGACAACAAGCTCTCACCTACAAAAACAAAAGACAATCAATTTTAGCACACAAATACAAAATTACTTTCTTAACTCATTTTCTTGAGCAGTGGTAACTTTTGTAGTACCAAATTTGAGCCAATCTGACTATTTGAATTTACCAGTCACTGACTAGCTCTTAGCTACAAAAAAGAAAGGCCAGAGTTAATTTTGCATATTTAGCTAACAAATATGGAATTGCGTACTTATCTCAGCTTCCCTGAGAAGTAGTAGCTTCCATAGCATTAATACTACGGCATTCTGACTACCAACGGCTCTTGACAACCAACAACCAGCATTCCGTATTTCCCCATAAAACGGCGAAGTTTTGAAATTAAATCTGGAAAAGGGACTTCAATACCATAGTAACCTGTTCGAATCAACTTTTTGTGTCTTGAAAACAAGCGTTTTAGCAGGAATTTTCTCATACTTTGGAGCTTAAGTATAAAGTAAAGTTTGCTTAATGCTGTAGTTTCAGAATAAACTGGAGTCAAGCCTAAATAGCCGTGTTTTTTAGGGAAAGAAAGTTTCCCGCGCGCGCGTTTAAAGAGCATACGTACCATCCATACATACATACATATATATATATATAACATATACCCGATTTTGCATTGTAAGTGTCTTGCTCGCTACGCTCGCTCGCCAATTATTTCACACCGCAGCGAATATTTTGGTACCAAAATTAGTATGTGGCATTGCTACATTACATCGTACTTAAGCATGTGTGAAAATTTCAAGTCTGTACTTTGACCTTTGACCCCTAGAGGGTTCATTGCATATTTCCAGAATGGTAAGGGGTGTGTAGCGGGGTAACTTGATAGAAATTAATAATATCAAATTTTCTCTTTCTAACTGCCAATATTATGTAATTAAAACTTAACCCATGCTTTAATTTCTTCCTGAAGTCATCTTTGCTATGTACAAAGTATAAGTGATAGTACTAGTGATGTGCTTGAGCACAAATTGCGAGCGAGCCTAAAGACTATACTATTGATTTTGACTTCTAACACTGAAGCTACTGGAAATAAGGTCCAGTTTTTTAATTTAGCATACAGGGTAAAGGGATTTCAGTGCCATAGTAACAACTCTCTGCAACTGCTTGGAAGGAAAAAAACAACAAAAAAACAATACACGTTATTTAAAAGTTTTCTTTGTGATATTCTTTAGCTAAGTAGTGGTTGTAACACACAATGCTTTGACACAACTGGACATGCACCTACACAGACTTACCTTCGCAGTAGTATAGTGGACAATGTATTTTCAAGTAAATACTGTTGCCCACGGCTTATAACCATGACAAATAGCGCATTGACTTACCACAGCCACTAACTCGAATAGAAATGGAAGTCCCTTAAGTTTTCAAGTTTTAACTGCACCCGTTAAACAATTCAATTTCTAGGGTGATACGGGTAGTGATCGATAAACCAGAGGATTCTGTTTAGTGCAATTTGGGGCGGGTCGACAACCAAACTAACACAAAAACGCGAGGGTCAAAGTACAAAATGACATACGTACGTCCATACATATATCTAAACTAGTGGTGCGCTCGAATAGCGCAAATGCATGGCGAGCGAGCAGACTCTTTTTACAGAAAAATAGGACAGAAATTACATCTAACTGTAGTGCACAGTGTAACCCTTTCCATTCTCAGTTAGCATCAGAGAATCTAAAGTCTCTGATCCCAGACTAAACTAACAATTACTACCTGAATAAACTTCGAAAGCAGAAGCGCAGCTTGACAAAGACTTCACAATTGTTTCAAGAAGAGAGTAGCTGTAAACTTTTTGGTTGAAACAATGTTGCGTCTGCAGCAGGATACTCCGCGCTCGTTAATTGAAAAAACTGGAACTGTGAACGCTTTACCTAACTTACGTAATTAGAAGCGCGCGCATTTAAAGAGCATACGTACCATCCATACATACATACATATATATATATATATAACATATACCCGATTTTGCATTATCCACCCCTAATACTGTCTCGCTCGCTACGCTCGCTGCCAATAAATAAACAAACATCCCCGATTTTCGATTGTGTTACCCCTGTAAGTGTCTCGCTCGCTACGCTCGCTCGCCAATTAGGCCTAAAGACAATTAATGATGCTTGTGTCATCAATAGTGCAATCATGCAACGTTGTCATGTAGGTCCAACCAGATATGGGGCAAGGAGAGCTAATAATAGTAAGTGAATTTCTTGTAAGGCCACAGCAGGAAAATTTCCTGTTTCTCATCCACCTCCCTCATACAATTTCCCCCCTAACATCAACCCAAAAACACAATACAAATTATATGGCATTTATCGCATTGATTTGTTATTTTTTGACTTAGAAAAACACAAAACATCACTGATATAGACAAGAAAATGTGAAAAATAATGTTCATGAAATGGTATTTGTAGCATTGGTTTAGACAATAGTTACAGGTTAAATGCTTCTGTAGCAGTTCGCTTCTTCCCACCAAAACGAGGGTCTCTAGTTCGTTCCTTAATGCCAGTCTCATAACCTTCACTGCATACTGGGTGAATGGTTTGATAGTTCTTCTTCTTAGCATCCGAAATACTTCGTAAATCACCATATGAACCACAGTGACAGCAGCAAGGAGTATTCTTCAATCTGGAAGCATAGTAGTGAGGACTAATGTTGTCACTACAGCCATCAAGTATCTCATGGGAACAGAGTAAATTAATGTCTTCATCTGCTTCTGGAAAAATTGAGCCACCACAGCAATAGAAAAAATTTTCCTTGTAAATTGCCAGCTTGTTAAATTCATCCTTGGTTAGTTTCCTTTTAGAATAAACACACCTAGGCTTCAGACATTCTCCACACACAAGCACATCACAAACAGTTTCTGCTGTCATACGAAAAGACTTGGATACTTTGGCTGTTGATTTTGTTGGTGTTGATTTCCGTGAAGCAAGTGATGGCCTATCCTTTTCACTGGTAGACTTTCCCCAAGAACTTTAAAAATCATTGTATGAGTTGCTTGCTGGTTTCCTTTCTGGATCAGGAAAGAAATTCAATTTGTCAAACACATCACAGGGAAGTCTTGGGGGCTTACACATCTTGCATCCTGTGACACCACACTTCTTTATGCAAAAAAAGTAGTGGCGCTGTACATAGCAGTGTGATAAAAATGCTTGTAGCTGTGTACGTGCTTTCAAATGCTCCTTTCTGGTATCAGTAGCCAATACAGTGGAGTCCACTTCATGAATACACTGCCACAGATCATCAATTTCCTGTGAAGTACAAGGAGACTGGGTCTGAACTAGCTCATCTTTGAGCTTGATTCTATTAATTACTTCCATCAGCAAGCAAATTGCTGGCTGAACACAATCTCTAAAGGCTTCTTCAAATCCTGGTTGTCTTGCAGCAGCTGTACGAATGTCTTTCATTTTTTAAAAAGGGAGTGTTACAGTTACAGTGAATTGAGCGTTCCCACTGCCGGGAGAAATTAACGCTTCAGCCAGGTAACCATGACACCGCCAAAAGTGTAAATGTTATCACTCTAGTAAGTGTTTTGGTAACACTATCTGTAGCATAACAATTAACACCTTTAGGGTGCTTATCATAACACCCAAGGTGGTGTTGTGGTAATTCTTCCTCTGCACCACCTTTATGGTGCTATCATAACACTTTGTTTTTCCCATATAATGACCATGGCCAATGCAAATCATTTGATATATAAAGGAAAAAAATTATTGCAGTTTAGAACATAAATTAATGACGCATGAAGGCACAACACCTGTAAGTAAACTAAAAATAAAATGCTGAATAAAAACTAAAAGTGAGTTCATCATTGTTGGATAAGAAATGTCCAAAACGTAATAAAAACAAATTAAAGTGATAATCGCATCCTGCAAGTTAACGCAGGAAAACATTAATACGCTGTCCACAATCAAATAATATAGCCGTCCATCAGGTGAGTATGAACATAATACGTAGGCTTCATTCTGCCCAATTTCCTCCACAAACTTCTCGATGTCTGGGCATTCCTATACAGAATATATACAGAAATTAATATAACAGTTTATAACTACATCATTAAATGTGACCGTCTATAGGAAAACCAGGCACAACGCGGCACCTTCGAAATTTTTTTTTTTTGCACTTACGGAGTTGTCGGCGTCCAGATATTGAGCTCTCCAAGTTTTATCGTCGTAGCTTAAGTCGTTCCCGCTATAATAGACCTAACCGTTCCCTTCCGTCCGCTTGAAACAATACATTTTAAAAAAATCGATCGATCTTTTCTCGATATTACGCACGCCGCGTTGTGCCCGGTTTTCCCGTAGACGGTCACAAATGTGACCGTCTAGGGCAGCAAATCCTTGGCACATAACGCGGCCAGTATGTAGTAATATCGAGTATACCACTTATACGATGCTGCTGGTTTTCTTTTGAGCCACACCCACCCCCCCCCCTCCGAGCACATGTGACCATTACAACCATGTATTGTTTTAATAAGCAACATGTAGGAGAATAGTATGTTGAAGAATGAATTCAGTTTAATGGAATTTTTGTTTCGTTTTTATAAAATCAGTACTTAAAAGAAGTTGGACATTACTTCAGATTTTTCATTTGAAACCCTTATAGTTGTTACACCATATTTTATTCATATGCTATACTTAAGCTGAATTTATTCTATTTATGTTGGTTTAAATGTCAGCAATTATTTTTGGCTGCTATAGAATCTAAATGTTCTCATAATTTTATTACAAATAATAGAACAATTTTCAATGCATATACACATAATACAGAATGTTTTCTACTCTGCTATTATAGCTTCAGACTTAAACATTATACTGACATGAATGGACTGGGTATAAATAGCACATGGTATAGTAAGAAAAAATGTTTTTTAAACATTATATAACAAATTTTTTTATGCTTTCACATTCATTAGATGTATTGTAAGTTATTCCTACATAATTTGTGGTATAATATACGGTACCCTAATATTTGATCACAATTAGCAACCATATCAAATACATAATATTTACAATTACGCATTACTATGGCTACAAAATACCTGAGTATAAATTACGTTTCTTTTCAATGATTTACTACAGGAGCAGTATGAGTTCTGCCATCAAGTTTTGGCTGACTTCTTGGATGGATTTGACACTTATGCCAACTTCAAAGAAATTATATAAAGCATAATTTTTTGCCATAACTTTTTGTGAATTCTAAGAGTGCATTAGTTAATTTTTTTTATCAATATAGAAGCTTATTATTGTTTGTGAGAGAACATTGCGTGACTATTTTGAAACATGACATTTGATTTATTTAGTTTGTGTGAAATTAAAGGATGAAATTCATCTCATAATATATTTTTGTTTGATAAATGTTACATTTTAAATAGAAGTATAATAATTTAAAAAAAATGTGACCAAAGGACTTCATTTGCTTTGTTCTTGGAGGTAGCTAAGGTAAATGATAGTTGACTCAATGCATTATGACTCTAAATACATGCACCTAAATAATATCTTTAATATAATGCAAAGTTTTCTCCTTAGCTAATATACTCACAATATTGCCTAACTTCTACATTTAAAGTGCAAAAAGTCATCCAGTCGCTCTCTTTTTTAAGTGAAATTTATAACATATTATAACAATTTATAACATATTTAATTCAAAGGAAAACTCAAGGACTTATCATCTCTATTTATTTTACTGTGATGATTACCGGAACATTAGAGTGGTATAGGAAGATGTTTCAGTATGGATGGGCTCCAAGGACATGTTTTATGTGGTTTGCAGTGTTCATGCAAGAAATCACATTTTTAAGTTGTGCCTATAAATTATGGGTGGGCTCTAACCTGGGAGCTCCCCCCCTCCCCACTTCCTGCATTATTAGAGTAAAGTAGTGAATCCACAAAAAGTTTATCATTACATGTATAACATTGTATCTTATTTCTTTTTTTATTAAGTGTAAATAATAATTTATTAAATTATGCCTTGGTCTAAGAAAGTGTATATATAATATAATTTTTACATAAGTCAAGTGTGGTAATGGTGAGATATTGCATGCTAATTTATTTGTATGAGCTAGACATAGGGTGGGAATATAGTCTGAGTGTAATCTATTTTGCTGAATACAACAATAATAAGTTTATTCCGGCTAACAACTGATTAAAATATTAAAATTTTACCAAGCTGAGGTTAATATTCTTATTTCTATTTTATTTAGTAAATAATATTTCTTGTCAGCATTTTTTAAGTATCATGAAAAACATACTTGGACATACCATAACTAATGTATAGTAGTGCTTATGATCCACATCTCTCTTTGCTTCATTCAGTCATTTAAGGGTCATTTTAGTGCAATATTGAGGGACTATTTTCCTGAATGGGTTCCAGTTTCAAATTATGAGGTTGGTTATTCAAGTTTGAGGTCGGTATTTTCAATTTAAAAGATTGAGGATAATGGGCTAAAAATACAGAGGCTATTGATATTGTTATGGCAGGGGTTGGTAAGAATAACACTCCAGTAATGAAGTGCCAAGGTCTCTGTAAAAGGAAGCAATGGATTGAGCTTATCACTTTGCAAACAACTTAAAATATGGGTATTCAATTAATTTGAAACTTGGTCAGCATGCAATTATAAGTATGCCATGGCAAGACAGATTGGCAGAGCCAGTTGTTAAATATATGCATTTTATGAGCAATTGAAACAGAAAAACAAACAAATGACTGCTCACTATTAACAAAAGAGAGCACTGTGATGGCCAGCAGCAATAAAAACCTAGCTGAAAAAAAAAAACAGACCCAAAGAATATGGCAATGATTGACCTTGAATTAAGGGCTAACATTTGAAGATGTTAGCAAAGTCAAGTATAGTGAAGATACATGTAGCCCAATTTCTATGGTGCGCTTAGTGAGGAACCTATTGCTCTGTCAGCTGACCAGCAAAGGCAGCTTGAAGCAACTTTAGAGAAGTTCCCCTCTGTCTTCGCTGAGAAACAAGGTCTTACCAATGCAGCAACACATTCTATTAGACTTGTCAGCCACACCGCAGTGTGGACGCCTCAGTATACGGTTCCCATATCTTATCAGGAGGCATTCAGGAAAGAATTACAGAGTTTGTTAGACTTTGGCATTATTGAGCCTTCCTCTTCCTCATTGTCCAGCTCACCATTACCTGTGAGGAAGAAGGACGGGGGGTATCCGTATTGTGGTTGACTTTCGTAAGCTAAATGCTATTACAGAACCGGAACCTTTCATGATGCCCACAGTTAATCATGTGATTGCCCAGTTAGGCACTGCTAAGTTCCGTTCTAAGCTGGACCTACTGAAGGGGTTGCTGACGGTGGAATCCAAGCCATTGACTGCATTCTCGTGTGTGCTTGGTAAATTTCACTATCATGTCATGCCATTTGGTCTTAGGAATGCTCCGGCAACTTTTCAATTGTTGATGCGTGTGCTATTAGGACTTGAATCATTTTGCCTGGCTTACATAGATGATATCACTATTTATTCCATCACATTTCACGACCATGTATTGGTCACATTCACAGTGTTCTTGAGAGATTTGCAGGTGCTAACCTGATGGTGAAGAAGTCTAAATGCAATTGGGATTTTAGCTCATTTGAATTTTTGGGTTTTCGTGTTGGCATTATCCATCGTGTTTCTAAGTTGAAATCATTCCTCAGGCCCACCACTAAATCTCAACTCTGATCCTTCTTGGATTTGTGCAATATTTATGCTGGTTTTGTACCTTATTTTTCATCTCTTCTGTGTCCACTTTATGATCTGTTAAAACGAACGACCCAAGACAAAATACCCGACCATGACATTGCATTTCGATCTGTACTCATGGCCATTGTCAACCATTCATCTTTAGTAATTCCTAGTGTTACGGAGGCACGGTGTGTGTACTCTGATGTCTCTACCAGGGGTGTCGGAGGTTGTTTATGTGTATGCAGGGATGATCAGTGGATGCCTTGTGCCTTTTTCTCCCGTCACTTGTTGCCTCGTGAGACCAAATTCTCGGCCACCGAGTTGGAGGCCCTTGCTCTACTTGAAACGGTGGAACATTTCAAGATGTACTCGGCAGGTCACGATTTTGTAGCATATACAGATCACCAGGCGCTACTGGGGATTTTGGAGGGAGTCCCATCTTCCACGAAACTCACCCGCTGGAATCTGAAGCTCGCGGAGTACGCCATGGATGTGAGATACATCAAGGGTATTAATAATCCAATTGCAGATGCCATGTCCAGGCAGGGATGGCCTGTGACTCAGGATGATGCTTCTTCTGTATGAACATTTCAATGAACTTTATGAACTTTTTTGTTTCCTGGTCGTCCCATTCTCTCAGTTTTTCTCTATGTACTCCCACCTTTCAAAGGGGGGGGGGGGGGGGAGGTGGTGTGGTAGAATGGCCCAGCCACTCCCCCACACTTTGAACACCCACTCATATTATCACTCAGTTAGTTTATTATTAGCATGCATCAGTTACTTGTTTGTACTTATTCCCACGTACTGGTCATTAACTCAGAACAATTCATTCCCATGCATCACCCTCATACATCACATATTTATATCTCTCCATGCATTGGGCATGCTCAGGAGGGTTCTCTATTTCCTGTGCTTGCTTCTTTTGAGTTGTACTATCATGCCTTAACCAACATTCATTTTTGATAGAATTAAACCTCTGTCAACTTGGGTTTGGGAGCCTTAATAAGCTTTGGCCTTGCAACTCTGGTGGCAGCGTACCTCTGGCCTTTTTCCCTGCTATCATAGCCGCCAGCCCTGCTACCACACATATGTACCATCCATACATACATTCATACATATATACTAGTGGTGTGCTTGAGCACAAATGGCGAGCGAGCCTGATAGTTAGGTAACATAAAATGTTACTATTTTTAGCTTACTTAATGCAAACACTATGGTTCTCAACAATATTGGTTTATTCTCATGACCAACTATAAAAAACAACATTTTGTGCCATGTTCTTTATTCAGCCCACACTTAAAACATCATTTTTAGGGGGTTAAAGATTTTTGTTGAAATAAATTGTGTGCATTGTTTTATTTGTCATTAAAGTTTCGAGTACTCAAAGGGACTGTGAAAAATAAGGTCACAATAAAGTTGAGTGACTCCTTTTCTGAGCAGATATTTGGCATCCACATTAAATATGACTTGGTAATATCTGCAAAATTGTGGCCCCTATTCTTCCAATACTCCAAGTCTTTTGTCCATATTCACAAAAGGGTCCCTGCTAGTCCCAACTATGAGTCGTTGATTAAAACTAGGGACTCAATTATAGGTCCTTGATTCGACAAGGGACCCAGCTATAGGTCCTTGATTACAACTTGAGACCCAACTATGGGTCCTTGATTATACAAGGGACCCAACTATGGGTACTTGATTATGACAAGGACCCAACTATGGGTCCTTGATTACAACTTGGGACCCCACTATGGGTCCTTGATGATTGCAACTTGGGACCCCCTTGATTATACAAGGGACCCAACTATGGGTCCTTGATTATACTAGGGACCCAACTATTGGTCCTTGATTACGACAAGGACCCAACTATGGGTCCTTGATTATACTAGGGACCCAACTATGAGTCCTTGATTACGACAAGGACCCAACTATGGGTCCTTGATTACGACAAGGACCCAACTATGGGTCCTTGATGACAACAAGGGACCCAACTGTGGGTCCTTGATTACAACTTGGGACCCAACTGTGGGTCCTTGATGACAACAGACCCAGGTCCTTGATTACAACTTGGGACTCCTTGATTACAACAAGGGACCCAACTATGGAACTTTGATTACAACAACAGTTTCAACTATAAGTCTTTAATTACAACAATGGCCCCAATAATAGGTCCCAAGTTAGAACAATGGTCTTAACTGTAAGAACAAAGATGTTGAGCATTGAGAACAGGGATCATAGAACTATTGGTCCTCGGTTAGAAATTATCCCAACCAACAAGGATCCCTACTATGGGTCCTTGTTAAAATTAGCTTCCCCATTAAGGGTCCAGGGGTCCTATTACGAACTACAGGCACTTAATTAGAACAAGTGTTTATTGGATCTAATAAGAGAAATAATTTTTATAGCATATCAATTCCACATAGTAATTCGTCCAAAAATAGAGTTCGATAGTATATTAGTGACTAACAAAGACCAGGGTATTTATTCTCCAATGCCAACACAGTATCCTTATGAAGTTTCATTGACTTTATGAACTGAATGGAACGAAGTATTGCTGTAAATGGAACAGATTCATTCCAAACCTTTCTTGTTGTTCCTCTTCCAATCATGCACACATTCCAGCTACCACTATAGCACCCCATATACCAGTCTATGTCCACTGTCTCATCCATGCTTGAAATAGATGTTATCTTTCCAATCTGAGGCTGTTCTGGGTCATACTTCTCGAGATAAGCTGCAACATAATCACCAACTTCAACCTGAGGAGCACCATCTGAGATAGAATTGGAAAGCTCATTTGAGGATGGCTGGGTTGGAGAAGATGTGGTTGAAACATTGGAAGGATTAGTGTGGGATGCCTGAGAATGTTGATTCTTTCGGCCTCTACACGTAATCTATTTTGTAAAAAATAATAAGTTAAATACTCTATTTGATGGATTTAATTGGATTACCTTCGATGGAATTGCACTCTCTTTTCTTAAAATGTTAGCAAGGTCTTCATTCAAAGGGGGGGGGGGGTATATCAATTATGGTAGCTCCAGAAGTGATCGCTGTAGAGATCAATGAATGTAAATCCCATTTGTTTTCTGGTACCGATGATATGTCATCGATTTTATTTATAAATGATTCCCAGTTTGCCCATGCTGTGGGAGAGACCCATGTTTTGTACTTAGGTATGTCTGACAACAAGCGTTGCACATCCATTTTTGATGTGTCAGGTATAACTATTTTTGGCTTGTCTGTACAATCCAGGTCATTCTAAAGCACCTAAAAACATTAAAGAATTGTTCACATTACAAGAATATTTTTAGACTGAATCTGAGATACTTACTGAGATAATCTCTATTCCTTGGCCTATTTGTGGCTCCCACGGAAGGTCTAAAGATTGCTTGTAATGAAGTTTTGCTGTACCATCTTTACCAATGGTAAATCGAAAAACAGCATATTTAGAGTGACCTTGAATCAACTTCAGAAATGGCTCTACATAGTTCTTGAAGTTCCACACACCATCAACACACTGAGCAATAGGGTTTGGTGTGCTGCTTTGATTAATTGAACTAAGCAAATCTACGATTCAATCAAAATAAGAAACTTATAGGTGGACCATGGAATATGTGATCAGAACTTGAGCATTTGTGGGAAAAAAAGCAAATCTTAAAAATAAAGAAGCAATAAATGGCTTTTTTTTGTAACAGAAAATTGTACGATGAAAGCGTTTGGCTTCAATAGGAAAAGGTAAAGGAGGTATAAAACACTGTTTGAACAATACAAATGCTTACAAAACTCATTACTTATGGTTTTCGTGGGTGAAACTATTCACACACAATAAAAATATTTACCTGGAAGAGATTCACATCCTGACTTTCTGATCTTTTCACCAATTCTGGAGAATAGCTGGTCAACATCTTCATGTGTATGACCGACAGGTAGGAAATTAATTTGCACCTACAAGTAATAATTAATAATTTTCTATACACCTACATACCAGATCAAATAACTTCTTGAATATTCTCATATTCACGAGCATAGCACAAAAGCTTAACACATACTTATTCTTGTTCTCTCTGCATGTATTGTCCATCTGAAGATAGAGTGTCTGAGGAAGGGTTTGGCAAAGTTCTACATAGCTGTGAATCACTTTCAGGAGAATAGAGATAGTCATGTTACTGTCATGCGGGTATTGCAACAAACCAATGAAAGCATAAGCAATTTTTCCATGAGGGCTTTTTGTGTGCAGCAACACGCCAGTAACGTGTGTACGCAGTTTCCATAGAGTGGAGAGGGAGCTGGCAAGAAGATTAGTCTGTGGCAGGTTTGTATGCCATCTATAATGACGGTCATACATTTCTCAGGCATTGATCGTGCTTTTTCTTTATGATGCTGATATTTGCTTCTTTCTCTCCTAAGTTTATTTAATGCAAAGAAAGCAATGTGAGCCATTGTACGTAAGGATGAGTTTATATCATGTACTTACTCAACTCTGTCCAAGTGGGACTTCAACTGCTGTTTAATATACTCTTGTCGGGACTTGTTCAAACATTTTCGTTTCTCCATTTTCAATTTCACACATGTATCACACTTACTGAATCTGTTTTCCTAACACACATTAATGACATAATGATGTACCTATTAGGATTATCCAGTTCAAGCGGAGAATTTTATTGAATTTGAATCTTGTGTTGTTCGCACAAAGCCTATTGTATAGTGACCCTCACAATCATCAAGTAGTAACATACAACAACAATCTGTTATAGGTGCATTACCATCATGTCCATTTGCCAGTATATAACCACAAAGCTACAATTAGTTGTTGTTGTTTTTGGTTTCTGTTCTTTTTCATTTGTTCATTTCTCTTTTTCGGTTACTTTATCACTGCATTTGGAATGGGCATTAACGGACAATTGCACTTAGATACTGTGTTTATTGTTCTACAGATTAAAAAAAATGCGTATAAAGAGATATAAATTTAGAATGTATTATTTCTTAGGCCCTGATTGGTCTTTGCCCCTCAAACTTAAGTTTAGATGTCTTTTAATGCCTATTCTAAATGAAGCAATTAAGCAAGTAAAATTAAATACACATAAAAAATAAATAAATAAATGGCAATTGCAATTAATAATTTTGGAGCAATGCTTCTCTTTCAAACTTGCCAGCTTCCTCCCTAAAGTTGTGTTTTATAGTACCTATATAGAGCATCAAACCCCTCTAATTTCAAGCTTGTTGTTCTGGTTTTGCTCTGACTGATGAGCGTTTGTGCAATTGCAGGGAGAAGTTTTTTTTTCTTCATCATTAGGTCCTGGAACAGCAACTTGTTCACTTGATTTTTTATCTTGAGGTTCAGGAATACTAATTTGCTGACTTGATACCGTTTCATCTTGCAGTCCACAAACAGCGTTTTCATTTTCTGTATCAGAAGGAAACAAGAAGTCTTCTGAGCTCTCGGAAGAAGAATCTGATGATAAGTATAATTATCATATCCTCACAAAGCTTTTTAGCTGGTGGTCCCAAAGGCACATCGAATTCCTCATCCATTGCAGCTAAAGCTAATGTTTGGCCAAAGTGAACAACTAGATCATGTAGTAGTAAATAGGCTGAAGATCAAATAAATATTTCACTAAATAATGATCATCAACTAAAAAAAGTAGGCACAGTCAACAATCTCAGAGTCAGAGCCTCTATACACACCATGAGAAAAGCGAAGAGAAGGTTGAAAGATCAACAAGTAAAAACAGCTAATTGTGTGTATGGCGTAATGTAATACCCCGTACTGTGCTATTCATATTAATGGAATGGCCCTTCATATGAGTGCCTTTTGCGGTGAATGTATGCATCCTGTGGTTTGCCCTACCTGTGACTGGAAGAAACTACATCAGTTTTCACTTTGTCAGTGTCTGGAGTGTATAAGTGTACCTGCTGTTTGACCAGCCCAGGGAGCAGTTTTTGAGTAGAAGACATGACAAAACCTAAGAAGTGGTACTTAGAAAGCACTGGGAGTGGCATTGTATTGAAGTCTGATGGTGGTGAATGCATAAAGAAACGCAATGCTAAACAAGCTATGGGAATAGTTCTGGAAGTCAGTGTTCCAGCTCCTGAGATGTGTACTCGATCACAGGAATCCATTCCTTGTAAGTTGTAAATACAGGGCTACTACATTATAAAATTAATTGTAGCTATATTTATAATTGCAGTTTCATTGTGCTAACGGTAGAATCATCTTAGTGATTCAAAACCATGACTGCACTAAAGGCTTCTCTACTAACTTCATTGGAATAGATGATAGCTTCAACTTTGTTCCTAAATGGGAGGAGGTAGCACAAACTGGAAATGATGATGATTCTACCCTTAATGAGGATTCCAAGTCCACCACAACTCGTACAACTGGTGCCTCTGTTGTGTCTAGTGGAGTAGTTGGTTATGACAAACCATCTCCTTCAAAAAGGAGAAGATTTATGACCGATGTACTGGATGAAGGTATTGAAAGAGCTAAGAAAGGTTAAAAACAAAATGTTATTTATTTAACCATTTAATTTGTAACTGCAGGTAATTTATTTTCCTCAATAGGTATAATGGAGCTTCCAACATCACAATTACTCCACCACCAAAGGAAGCACGGCTACTTCGAGAAGCTGACACAACTTTTATTGGTCACCTCAAAAAGAGAATGATTTTAGATCCATCAGCTCCTGGTGCCTGTCCAATGGCAGTATTGTGTAAGAATGTGAGCAGTCCAAGTGAATTTCAAGAGAAGTATAAAGATGTATACGAGTATGAGGTGCTGGGGGGTCTACATAGTTTAATGTGCAAAAATCAGCTAAGTATGGAATATCCTGAGAATCCATACTGTAAGGTGGCTCTGGCAGATGTATACATTGGCCTTACAGATGAGCAAGCTCTTCGCCTAGCTCGTAGGCATAATGACAATTCTCACTTCGTGCACAAAGTTACCCATCGAGACCTGGTAAGCAATAAAATATTTTAATTTTATACTCTCTGTTTGTGTTTATTCTCTTATGCTGTATAGAGCAGACCTAAAAATATTAATACATAACAAATTATACTAACTGATAATACTTCATATGCAATGTTTGTTTTTGAACTTCATTATTTTGTCATTTGTGGTTTAGGTGGAAGCCTGTCGTGCAAGACTGTATGCTCTTTATGATTTGGATCTGTCAGCAGAAACACCTAAATCTACATCAAGTTGGAAGGATTCTTGTTTGAAGGCCATCATTCCTAAGGTATATTGATGTGTGAGGTTAAATTTATTTTATTTTGAATATATTCAAGCAAGGAAAATGCCCCAGATGCCAATATTAGTTTCAGTTTGTACACAATACCAGAAAGACAAGTTTTGCAATAACACTGAATTAGGATAAACTTCCACTTTTTACAGGGGAAGAGGACCATGTAGGCGGAGGGGTGGCTGCCTGACAAATATCTTTAACCAAACTTTGTACTGAACATGAAAACAATAAGCTTACCAATTTGTTGTTGCTGTTTGTTTATAAAATAAGATTTTTTAATGTATATCAACACTCTTTACGTGATCAATTAGCAGATGCAGCTGCAATAAAATATTGCCTGACCAATTCAAAATTGCTTCCTCCACCACCGCTATAGCACACATGGTGACATTTTTAAGCCATTTATCCGATTACCGGCCGAATTATTACTTAACCGCGGTGCCGCGAGCCGCCGTATTTTTTTCCGCCGGAAGTAACCCTTACTGGAGAAGCAACTTTCTGACTTTGTAGCGGAGAAACAATCGGTCCTGGACATAAAGTTTCTATTGATCAGCCGCTGGTAAAAGCTTGCTCTTGCTATTGCTCAATGGATTGAAAGTCCTGCGCGCTCCAGTTTTTGACAGTGGATGGGAGGACGCCTCAGGCTACGAAAATTGTTTGTATCTCGTAGCGTTCTTGGGGTGCCACTTCGCGTTGCTTAGTTTCACTACGCTAGTTATGAGCTTACAATAGAAGACAAGTTCAGAGATTTGAGTAATGGTTATGAAGACGCAAGAATGGACACTAACAGCAACTTATAAAGGTGAATTGTTAGGAAACAAAACACACGCCATTTTCAGATTTATATTAGTAAGAATGAAAACATCCAGATCTAGCCAATGATATCGACTTTAATCATTAATAAGTCACTCTGTGACATTCTTGTGTTCTTTTTATATATTCCAGGTATATTATGAACTTTACAATACTACTAATATTCCAAAGTTATGGATCAGCTTGGAAATTGGAGATACTCTTGTGTTTCCGGCATCTTTGGAGTCCTGAATCCACAGTAGAATCAATAAACTTCTCCAGAAGACTTAAGCTATCATTGCAGCATAACTCAAAGTATCAAATAATCATGAATTATAGTTCTTGTTATAAAATTTTATATGAGAATATTTGATAAACTTGAAGTGTTTTGTAGCAAGGTTTATCTGATAAATTTTATATTGTAACCACACTTGTAGATATGCTGTACAGATAGCTATACTACATTACAAACCTGAGATGCAATGATAGATACCTGGTAGATTCAGGTATGCAGCTGTAGGCAGATAGTTATTACCCCCTTTCTTGTACGCAGAATTGCGTATTTGGCCTTTCGGGGACAAAATACGGAGGTACGCAAAATTGCGTATTTGGCCAGTAATCGGTTATAGGGCATTTCGCCTGCCCTGAAAAAAATGGTTCTGCTCCCCCTCAAAATGTCAATGTCCTTCCTGAACGGATTGTCATGCTAAAACTTATAAAATTTTGTATTCAGCTAAACCCTTCATAATTACTAAATTTGTCAATTGCCCCTCATGAGATTCCATTGTTAATTTATTCCTGCACATGTACAATATAGTTTCATTTAATAGTGAAAAATATTTGCTGCTCGCAAAGTAAGAGAAAACCCATATCTAGTATGTAATATATATTTTCCAGGATATTTCCCACACCCACAGGGATAATATCTTCACACAAGCTACTCTAAGTAAATCGGCATGGGAGTTGGCGACACGAGTGATGGACCTATACGAAGAAGCAAAGCTCAAAGGCCAGAAGTTGCGACTAGCAACACTTCTGCATAAGCCAGAGTTTAAGCAGAATTATCTGACACCCATCAGATGTTTAGGTCAAAGGGATCAATGCCATCTATTGGAGCGAGTTGTTAATCTTGAGCTGAGTCTCAGTGAGTTGCAAACTGAGGCAAACCAACTCAAGCAGCAAATGGCTCTCAAAAGTGCTTTTGTAAAATTGACGAACAGTGAAACGTGGGAGAGAGCCCAAGAAATGTTTCCTCATTTTGCTACAGAGGAGCAACTTACTCGGTTTCTTAATAGTGACTTGAAAAAATCCATTCCGAAGACATTCTCAGACTTCTGCCATAGGGCCAAGTGCTCCACAGCTCAGTATGAAGCTTCTGGAATAGGGCATTTGACAATCAGAGGGAATACAGTTAGTACACTTGTCTCCCCAATAACAGAAATTAATGGAAACCTCATAAAACAAGTCGATCCCACATTTACTAGGGCAAGTCTAATTTTGTTGTCACTTCCAGATGTTGCATCAGCAGAAAATGTTGCGTATACGACAATCAATGAAGTAAATTCTTTTTTTGGTTGTCACCATTACATTGCTGCAGTTATGTCGACCTTGGAAACTTCGCAACAAATAGCAGAAACTTGGAAGAAAGCTTTTGGACACATGGAGCTGCTTTTGATTGCAAATACCAATTGCAAAGGTAATAAATACCCTAAGTATGTGTGAAATAATTGAAAAATTTTTAATTTTTTTAGCAAACGCAACGAAATACTTAATCCCGTGTACAGAGATAGTAGTGCTTGGATTCTTTTCACCTACAGATGGAGTTTGTGAGGAAATGCTTAACTTTTCACCTGGTGACAAGAGGCATAACTTCATTATGGTGGACAGCATAACTGAGAAATTTGAGTTCCTCATTTCAAAATTCAGTGCTATTGGATCCGTCATTCTTGACATGACTGGCTTT
>WLWD01005728.1_pt1:10000-12500 | contig 24584 bp, 17 predicted proteins | sample 6712731 | NCBI WGS metagenome assembly WLWD01 (sample SAMN12718690, study PRJNA576275) | sponge metagenome | isolation source: marine sponge | host: Mycale hentscheli | place: New Zealand: South Island, Marlborough, Capsize Point | collected 2014-11-01 | reverse complement strand
TTCTCTAAACAGTCACTTTGGCTACGACTTTTGGACTTTTACTTTTACATTCTCTAAACGGTCACTTTTGCTACGACTTTCCACTTTTACTTTTTCTACTACTACTGCTACTACTACTACTACTACTACTACTACTACTACTACTACTACTACTACTACTACTGCTGCTGTTGCTGCTACTGCTTTTATACTTGAACATGTTCTTTGCTACGACTTGCGACTTTTATTTCTACTACTACTGCTACTGCTGCTACTACTACTACTACTACTACTACTACTACTACTACTACTACTACTACTACTACTACTACTACTACTACTACTGCTACTACTACTACCTACTGCTGCTGCCACTACTACTACTGCTACTACTACTACCTACTGCTGCTGCCACTACTACTACTTTTACTAGTTTCTCTAAATTTCTGCTTTGGTACAACTTATGACTTGTGTGTAAACACTTACGTTTACTATTTTCTCTAAACAGTCACTTTTGGCTCAGGACTGGCCACTCTTTAAGCAAAGCTGTGAGTTAGGTCTTACAATTACTATACTATCTCAAAAGAACCACTTTACAGCTATGACGTTATATATATATTTACACTGTTCAGAATGCATTTACACTCATTTGCTCCATCTAATTCTACTTTTACTTTTATTTTACTCTTCTACATATTTGACTTTACTTTTACTTTGTAGTTGTCTACTCTGTTTACTTTTACTTTGTAGTTGTCTACTCTGTTTACTGGTACTTGACTTCTACTCAGTGTAGTCTACTCTGTTTACTGGTACTTGACTTCTACTCAGTGTAGTCTACTCTGTTTACTGGTACTTGACTTCTACTCAGTGCAGTCTACTCTGTTTACTGGTACTACTTTACTTTTACTTTGTAGTTGTCTACTCTGTTTACTGGTACTTTAGTAGTACTTCACTTCTACTTAGTGTAGTTGTTGTTTACTGGTACTTTACTTTAACTTTGTAGTTGTCTACTCTGTTTACTGGTACTTTACTTCTACTTAGTGTAATTAACCATCCATTTAATCATACTTTTACTTTGGTTTTACTTTTCAATATATTTGAATTGACTGGCTTATGAAAACCCCTCATTAATGTGCGCAGCGTATTGACGTGGCACGAACCTTAGTAGCTCATGTTAACTGATTTGAACAGCCGCATGTTAAACTTGAACTTGACATTTGAGAATACAGCTAATGAAGGTGAATTCCAACAGCTGCTTCAATAAAACAGCAAAAAGATCTTAACCCATTACTGCGTCTGAAACTAGCTGTTTTCATTGGAGCCAATTCTCTGTTGGAAACTGAATGGACTGTTGAACTTGAACTCCTCAACTTAGTGCTCCACTTGAATTCTCTTCCTGAACAGCTGCTTAGCTTGTACAGCTGCTTATCTTGTACAGCTTATTTTGGTGCTGATGCTCGGAGCAAACACCCTCTTAGATCGCAAAGCTGCTTGTCCCCATAATTTACGACTCCAGCAGAATATTGGTAAAACAAAACATCTGCTTTATGAAAACAGATGTTTAATGGGAACAGCTGTTTTATTTAAACAGCTCCTTTACCACAACAAACAGCTTGACATTGGCAGCTGCTTGACATGAACAGCTGCCTAGCTACAATTGAGTATAGTGGAACCACCTCTGTACTGGTCCAGCTACAGGAATTGAAACAGCTGCTTTGCTGAAACAGCTGCTTTGCTGAAACAGCTGGCTTCCAAAACCAGCTGCTCAAATAAAGCAGCTGGTTTCCTGAAACAGTTTGCTTAAAAGAAACAGCCAACTTTATTGCTTTCGCTCACTGCTTTACCTCAACATTTTAAAGACGACAGCGTGACTCCGCCCACTGCATGCGCCATTTTAGTGTGCAAACCATTTGCATAAATGGAACAGTTGTTTTACTTGCAGAGAACCTTGCACGAAAATTTTGGCTTTCCAAGCAGTTTCATCAGCACGAGCCAAAATTGTGGTTTTGTGGTACCCAAGGCGTGCTTGCATCCCAGGACCCAACTGGGGACTGCAGCCAAAATAACGGGCGAAAATGAAGTATTTAAAAAATTTCGCTGCGCCGGAGCACGCGCACGCACAAAGTCCACAGTGCACGCGGAGCACCGGAAAGTTCTCCGCGAGGAAGCGCCTTTGCAGCACACAACAACTCTGGCTACTATGAGGGGTTGGCGTGTGCTGCTGTCTGAGCAGTGCAGCCGTCTCCGGATTTCATCGCCTTTCACGGCGAGAGACTGACTTGGCCAGGCCGCCCGGCTGGGGTGCAGCTGCCTCGAGTGGAGGCAGCTGTCACGGCCCGGCCCAGGGCCTGAGCTCGGAAGCAGAGCGGCGAGAAGAGCGAGAGCCCCCCTTGCAGGAGGCTCTGACTCTGTCTCTGTCGCGTCGCCTTTGTCGGAGGTTGCACCGCTTCCCGGCTCTCGGGGACGGAAGCAGCTGGCGTGCATGCGGGACGGCCTTGCGGCTCGTCCCGCCTCGCCGGAG
>WLWD01005316.1_pt1 | contig 24591 bp, 9 predicted proteins | sample 6712731 | NCBI WGS metagenome assembly WLWD01 (sample SAMN12718690, study PRJNA576275) | sponge metagenome | isolation source: marine sponge | host: Mycale hentscheli | place: New Zealand: South Island, Marlborough, Capsize Point | collected 2014-11-01 | reverse complement strand
GGATTGTGTGGGCAGCACGGTGGAGTGGGTGCCAAAGTGATTCTGAGAGCTGTAGCCAGGCTAAGTAGCAGTTAACTGAAGAGCGTTGGCCACGGGAGAGGGACGGAAACAGTACCAATTTATATTATTATTATTATTATTATTATTATTATTTGTTATACATTAGGAAATGTTCTTAATGGATTGATATAATCTTGGTCATGAGATGGATTGTTATCCCTCAATAAATATAATTGGCATTTTGTTATAGTTAAAAAAAGAAAAGAAAGAAAAAAAAAGGCATTCTGTTATATTATACAGTTACCTGTGAATTGAAATTTTTTTTTTACAATTTCTTGTAAGTAGATGTTGAAACTCAAGCTGTGCCAGTAAGCTATCGTTTATATGTAGCTAGGACAGTTGATAACTAATTGAGTTTGTTTGTGTGTGTGTGTGTTGTGAGTGAGCGTTCCCAGTGCATGTGCTGGCATCAATAATCCCGGCTCCAATAGTAATCGAGCGTGTAATCAGCACTGCGGCGGTGTGAGATGAAAGGTTCGCGTCTCACCTCTTGTTTCAGTGAACACATCTCCCTTCTATTGTGGATGCTGTTTTCATTTGTTAGTGGAAGAGATTCCTATGAAAGAGCTTCTGATTATGGCTTAGCAGAGATGTTGTGTCTGGATCAGCTCAGTAAGGTAGCTACTGGTTGCAAACAGAGGTGGCGGATAGAAGTACATGAGAGAGAGAGTAGGAGGGTGTAGTTATTTGGGAATAAGTGGGGTAAGTCCCAGCGGAGCGGTTAGTGCTATCCCATCAATTATTTTTGTTAAATGATTTGTTATTTTCTTAATCTGTATTTTGAGTCTTATTATACTATTTATTCTGAACCGAGTATTGATTCGGCTCACCGAAGTTCAGCTTTGAATTACGTTTGTATCCATTCCAGGGTTTCATACAGGGGGGGGGGGGGGGGGGGGGGGGGGCTTGGATGCATGTGTGACCAAACATTGATCAGTATGGAGTATACATTCTCATATAAGCATGTGCATCGAAGAAGTGTGGGTTTAAAAAATGGGTGTAGCTAGTACACAGAGTGTCTCTCACCCTCACTGAAACACTCCGGTATGAATCCTGCATTATTAACTATTGAAAATGAATAGTTAAAACAAAACGTAGCAAAATAAATTATGGCCTGGCACCATGGTCTTGGTTTCTTATGTTTAATTCAGTCCTTACTTATGTATGCTTACTGAAACTGTGTTTTGAAATAGTTTTTCTTTTAATGTATATGGACAGTAGCTATTCATGTTAGTATGTGGATGGCCACTGGTTTGCCTCTAGCACTGACTGCTGACGTGGAGTGAAGGAAGCAACAAATTGGAATCCAATTGGTATACTGGGAGATGCTGAGTGAGTGTGGGGATGGCTTCTATTGAGAATGAGTGTATATTGCTGTAATCCAGTTGGAAGTATCATGATAGCATGGGTTTCCTCTCACCATGCTGTGCTGCCTTGACAACTGTTTGGGGTGACTGGTAGAATTCAGTGTCATGGTAGTGTTTTAACTGTATTAGTTCTTGGCAACTTCCTTGTGCCTGAGTTACGGTTTCACTTCTTGGTGTATCTGTAGCAGCACGTCTCAGACAGCGGCCATCACAAGCATATAGAGCTACTACATCCAAGTGGTGGTAATTGACAATCTACCATTCTCAAGTTTGCAACAACAAAAAAAAAATTTACTTTTTTTTTAGTTTTACAAAAAAAAATTAAGTTAAATTTATAGCATGTGAATGAAGATTAGGCTTAATGTGAAGAGAAGTGCAAGTTGTATGGAATTACTGCGTTGAGTGTTCTCACCGTCTGTGAATATTGTTATGGGGAGACATTTTTCTCATTGTACATGATTACAACCCTGCCTCCAGAGCTGACCTTCTGCTGTAATCAGATTTAAACTCTCCAGGGCTACCTTAATACCCTTTATCAATCAGTTCTGTTCCTTCTAAACTAATTATTTGTTTGGTTGGAGTCTATTGCTCACTTTCTCAAGTTGCAAAGTTTAGGTTGGAGGACAAATTGCTATGGGCTGTATTTTTATTGGCTTTTCTAATTGAACTTATTGAACCGTTACGGCTGTATGATTGCTGCCGATTACTGTAATATGCTGCCCTGTATCCACTTTAATAAGTCAAAATTCATATTTTCCTCAGTTGTCTTTTCATTTATATGTACTGGATGGCCTCGTTAAGTTAATTATATACATTGTCACCTTTTATATCTTACCATAAAGTATTGTCTGCACTAAAATCGCACTACTGTTGACCTCTTCACTTGACTTGAATGCGACATTATGCTCAACTTTGCAGCCAATTAAACACAGAAATGAGAGGGTTAGTTGGGTGATATTACTATTATTTAGTTATTATTATTTTTGCCGTTTTTATTATATATCATTATCATTGTCTTCATTACTTTCTTATTTTTTTTTTTTTTCTTCGTTTTCCTGAAAGTCCTTTAGTGCTACTTTGAGAATAGTACACTCCAAAGCCTGTGGTTTGTTCCAGAATTTTTTAAATCTTTTATAATGGTTACTTAAGGAAGTTAGTGCATGTACAGCCATGTTAATTATGATCTTTTTCCTCTCTGTTTGTATCTAATTAGCCACCTCACAAAACTGCTACAAATAGTGGTGTTTTGATCTAGCGTGGTGGGCGGGTTTTATCAATATTAGTGGGGCGTGGCTCTCTTTCTAGACTGTACTAGTCTAATTGATGCTGCCACTCATAGTGTAACGGATGCAAGGATTTGGCTGGAGTTACCTCATTTAGTGTGTTTTGATGTGATCAAGAAGACTGTATATGTTTGGATCAAACGTCGCGGGCTACTATTCTTTTCAATACACTGGAAAGAGGTCAGACCAATATTTGAGAAGGCATTTATTTAAAAACTTAGTTACCAGATGGAATATAATTTTATTTTTTGGTGTTACTGTATTTCCAGAGCTATCGATAAAAGAAGAATCGTTTTACCAAAGCAGTCATTCTGCAGAACTTCACTTATCAATTTTGAGACTTATCTCGTCAACTTTTACTGTTTTTTTTCCCTCCCTTCTTTTTGGCAGTACAGTAGATTTTCAGTTCCAAACTTCAATTATTGAAACACTTTGGTAACCGAACACCCAAAATCTAATAATAGCACGGGCAGACACAGAATTGCTTGACCATTCCTCTTCATTAGTCGTTTATAATACATTTCCTATGGTGTTCAGTTATCTGAGTATTTTAGTTATCTGAACAACTCTTGGTCCCAATGTGTGAAGTCCTACAGTAATTTATTATTTTCTTGTGCATGCAATAGATGTTTAGTCATTGTACTGTAGGGTGTGAGAGTGTAGTAGTGGTAGTAGTAGTGCATGTAGTCGTGTGTGCTTGCCTTGTAATAGTGGCTGTGATCACACACACACACACACACATGTGTAGTCTTCAGCTTAACAGGTTGCAATGTCTGGTGTTGCCTTTGAGTGAGTGTTGTAGACAATTAATGGTACATCAAACTTTTAAGCTACTTACATATTATATATAAGTAGAAAGATAAATAACAAAAAAATAAATCCAGTGTAGATTTGGATGGGTGATAGTATAATATTGCATTGAAATATAACTGGATAATTGAATGTTGTAATAATTGGGTAAATATGGTGTAGAGCAAGGTTTGGTAAAGTTTGTTTTCACATGTGCTATTTAAGGCTATCAATAAAGAAACTTGGGATAATTAATAATTACTGTCCCATTTTTTTTGTTTGTGGGTGTGTTCTGTTGACTAAAGTTTTTGGAATGAATAGTATAGGATTTAAGATTATGAGCCAACCTCTGGAGCATACATAAAATGAAGGACAGTAGAAGTAAAGCATAAAGTATACAATGTTGATGACTGGATCAGTGTGGGCGTGGCAAGTGGTTTGTCAGTTGGGGCTAGTAGTGCCTATAGCACACCACTCCTGTGAAGTGGGGAGGTTGTGAGGAAGGAGCCGGTTCCTGTTGTAGTTTGTGTGAATTATACTGATGCTTTATTTGTTGTGGATGCATAGGTCTTCTCTAGGAGCTGATCTCACTTGTGATCTTGTCTCCCCTTCTTGTTGGCTTACACTATGGAGTGTATTGCATGAGACTATATCACCACAGGAATATAATATGCAATTATTGCTTGACTTTCGCTCACTGGAGAATTGTTTGCATGAGTTTGTTAAAAACTTGTGATGCAATGTTAGTCCATTGGTGTGAGATGTACTTTCTCCTTTTGCAGGCTCTTTTTAGACCATTTGGAATTATAGGAAAGATTGGCTGTCGCGGGAATCAAACCCAGGACCACTTCCTTAGCACACAAGCACTCAATTTTTCCTTTAAATTTTGTAATGTTTAAAATAAAACCTGTGAAAGAGAGGATGCAGCTATTGAGTAAAGGAGTCTCGGATTTTTTAAATTTTATATTAATGTCCTTTTTAAAAAATTGACAGACATAGTGAGTATCGTTGTGATTCCCAATTATATCTGTTTAGTTGTCCGTACCTAGCACTAGACTGGAGTGTAAATCAGGCACATCCCATCGTTCAAGAGCTCTTGCTGTTATCTAAAGTGCAATTTAAAAGTAGTAGAAATATTGCTTCATTTTTGACTAGCCACGCACATGTGCAGTAGATGTGTCATTTAGGTAGCCGATTTCTTCACATTTCAGCCAAATGTTCTGCCTGGCATTATTATTTCATTATTTCTTCAGATTTATTATTAGTAAATATTGCAGTGTTCATGTTATTGTGCAGTTTGACGGCTTTACTAGAAGCCCATTATATTTTTATTGTGAATTGGATAGAAAGCTGTTGGTCAGGTACAGTCTGTTAAGAATAACGTTACAATGCATTTTTGAGCAGAAGAATAACAAACGCTGTAGCTAATTTTTTCATCTTCTTCCCAAACATGTCTTGTTGTCTATTTCCGTGTTTTTGTTTGGCAATTCTTGGATCAGTAGGCCCGGTCAAAAACCAACTACGGAGCAAGGACAACTGCTGCTGCTTAAACTGTGATGTGACCGTTCTTTCAGAAAGCACTTCTCTTAGTCGCGGCCATCAAAGCAACGGGAGGGTGTTGAATCAACTTTCAGTTAGACCACGATGCTGTGGAGGATGTGCTTGTGTGTGAATTGATACTTGAAAGTGAGAGAGGATTGTGGGAGGAGGAAGCTCTGTTGGAAGAGGTGTTGGGTTATTTGGTTCGAATTGTTATTTTTCCGTTGAATGTTTTCTTTTTATTGATTTTTTTTTTAACATCCCCCTCCCCCCCTCCCCCTCAACTGCAGCAAGATTTATAATAAATATTGAAGAGAGATGTTGGGTTTATTTTATTTTTTCCTTTTGCTGCCTTTTTTTTTTTTCTTGTTGGATTGACACATCCCACCTTAAACTCACAAACATACTTTAAAATATTCTTGTACTGTTGCTGTTGCTCAACTAGGCAAGAGCCAGGTTGTACTACCAACTACATCTCTCTCTTAGTTTCTTTACAATTACTAGTCTGCTTTCTACTTATTTTAAGTTGAGGATTAGTCACCTGTCATATGAATGGTTCCTTTTCATCTCTTTCTTTAAAATATCACTAGTGTTCATAGGAGGTTGTATATAAAGTACAGTAGGATGTATGGCGATGCTGTTAGGCATGGTATATTGAAGAGGCAATGTTTTCAGACATACAATTTGATAGCTTAAACGAGAAAGGAAGAGAACCTTATTTAGGTCAGTGAGATAAGCCAGGGTCGTGAGATCATTACAAAGCTACCAAACATAAGATTTGAAATTAGAGTATGGTAAGGAAGATTTCATATCTTCCTGCTTGCTAGTGGGCAAGGAAGAAGTTCCGTTAAGGACAGACTGGGTGACCTGACTTGTGGTGTATCATCAGTGGCAATGCAGTCATGCACAGCTAATACGGTTCCTTTCCCAGAATGCCAGTCATATTGTGGCAGCTGCAGTAGGTCTGCTGATTGGATTAGTAATTGTATCCCCTGTGTCATGGGCCAATGTTTTTGTAGCACTGGAAGGGATTCCTTGGGGGCAGAGTCAAGTGTGAGGAGGACCTTCAATAGTCAATCCAAGGAACTCCCCCCCCCCCCTTCATGGCTAAATGACTTAGGTTGATTATAAATTTACTTTAGTTTGAGATATCTGAGATTAGCATATGTTAGCCAAGTGTATAAGTTGTTGTGGAGATATTCGTAGTAGTGGTAGATTAAAGCTTCCTCAATAATACCCGAGGTAAAATTTATGTACTTGAGAAATGATGTTTGACAAAAAATATTTCTACAGTTACAATAGAATGTTCTGATCTTGCTGTTCAGCAACATCCAGATAGTCACATGGGCAGTGGGTGAAGGGGTCTGGATACTACCCACAATTTCACTGCGAAAAGCACTAGATAGAACTCATGAGATAATTCACTATTTGTAAATTGCTCCATGTATATGCACTCATCTCAATGTATACTCTTCATCATACAGTTATAGCAGTGATTCTGTCAGATTCAGTCTAATGGTAGAACAAGTTTATTGAGTTCATTGTATTTGGCATGTGGAGTGTTGGTATGTATCCAGTAGGACCTGTTATAACAACGTCACTCTACACACTGTCCCGTGTTTGTGGATCTAGTTCCGTGTGTTATATTTGTCACCTGGTCATCATGTTGCTCTTGTTTTGTCTTTGTTGACGTGCGTGCGCGCGTGTGTGTGTTCATAGCCGATAGCCTAAATGAGTGTACTTTAACCCTTGACTGATTTATTTATTCATTGTTTTTAACCTGCAACTTGTGATGTTTGATTTTCGGATTGGTGAGCGAGGTCAAAGGTTGGCTTTGGTAATGGGACACGGTTTGTAGTTGCATACAAGCAATTATGTGTGTTTGTGTGTCTGATTGTGTAATGTTCATGTGTTGAGGGTCAGAGTTATGAATTCTGACAACTATGAAATAATAATAACAACAATTGGGTAAAAAAAAAATTTTTACATCAAATAAGTAAGACAGAAATTACAATATTATTGATTCAGTCATTCTCGGCTGAAATAATTATAATAATAGGAAATTTTTCTCTTTTTAACAGCCAATATTTTTAATTATAACTTAACCCGATGTTTCGACTTCATGCCGAAGTCAGTTGACCCCTGAAGGGGACTTCGGCAAGAAGTCGAAACGTCGTCGGGTTAAGTTATAATTAAAAATATTGGCTGTTAAAAAAGAGAAAAAATTCCTACAATATTATTTTGTGGGTTGGGTGGAACTGGTAGACACAATCAACAACCAAATCTCGCTTAGCACAGCCATATGTATTCTTCAGCTTGCCTCTTTTACTTTTAAATAGATTCTTGAAGTAACTAAAACTTCTAATGAAATTGATCGTTCACTTGGAGGATTATTTTGCTCATGTGCAATACTTGTCCAATTTTTAAAGTGGAAAGGGACATACGGAATGTATAGATTCGGATATAATGCAATAAACTTATCTTGGCCTAACACTATAGGACGTGTGGTCCTGTGTGCGCATACTCTAAGCTGTGGGTGCTAAGTGGTATCAAGTGATTTCCTTCATGTTTCGGGGATGAGTGAATCTAGTCACTTGAGTGGTGGTATCCCATGTAGCGCTGTGTCAAAGGAGGAAGTGGTGGTGGTGATAATATCGAGGGATTGGGAGGTCTAATTAAGAAATACTTAGTGGGTTGTGGAGCTTTGATTCTTATTCTGGTCTGATTTCTGGGAACTTGAGGTGTGTGGTTGGTGTGCTTCAGGCATTGTGACCTGCTATTATGTGACAGGTGGTTCCATGTAACCACTTTTTCCTCACCAAATGAACCAATGGTTGTGCAATAATCACTTATCTGTAGTAGCTGATACATCCATAGCCTGTACACTGTGGATTGGTTAAATAGTAATAATTAACCTTCAGTGTGCATGCGAGAGAGGGTTACAGCACTCAGTTTGTCAATCACACAACAAAAAGCGGATCTCGAAGATGACAGCCTCCCGAAGGTTGTAACAGACATTAAAAAGTTGCACTGGACATTTAAGTCCCTTTAATGTGGCCAGAATTTTTAGTTTTGACTTATTTTTTCTTAAAAAGCTAGTTTATTTGCCATACGATCGTAAGCGGTTGTTGGCAACGCCCCCTGTAGTCATGCTGTACTCAATGAGTAAATAATTTCTTTTCTACCTGCAGTAGTTTTGCATTACACTATTTCTCGGTGTACCAGAGTGCTTGGAGTTTCCCGTTGAAACCACTGGTGAGGTGAGTGTTACTTGTATGCTAAGCTTCTCTTACAATGTCTACTGTTTCATTGCACGAGTTGCATATCAACTTACTCAAGCTTTACACATCGACTTGCATGAACTACACATTGCTGTATTGATGACTACTCGAAATACATTATTCTTTTGGTCCTTGTAATAGCAAAGCTAGTGTATAGTAGCATTGAGAGTTCACACTCTTGCTGCTTCATTTTAAATGCAATGCCTGTGTGACTTATGATATTTTTTTTTATATTAATTAAAAAAATTTTTTTTTTCATTGTTAGCTATAGTATGGGATGTAGTCCAGGCTATATTATATCTGTAGATTGTTAGTTTCAGCTGCTAGTTAGTAAGTAGATAAATGCTGGTTAAATAGATGTTTATGTTAGTCAACAAATGGCTTGATTGATACAGAAAAAGCTAGTAGATTAGAATTGGCTGATATGCCTCAGTAGTATGTACAGTTCTATTAATAACTTAGGAAATACCTTCATGCGGTACATTTATGTCTAGTCTATAATTTTTTGGTGTCTCTTGGTATCAGTTTAATAGGGTAACTATTTGAAGAATTATAGTGTTACAGTCATGGCTTAAGTAAGTCGACACCATTGACAGTGTAAATTGAGAGCCAGGTCTATTTAAAATGCTTTATTGGAGTAACATTCACAATGCAGTTTATTGTGAGGAAGGACCAACAAGACCTTCTACGTCTGTATGTTTGCTGTTATAAATACATATTTTATTATCATTTAAAATTTCTTTCTTAACTGCGGTACATGTGCCTTTGTAGCTTCTAATGAAATATTACTCGCGATATTAGTTTAGAGTTTCCCATATAAATGTCTTACTGATTATTACTGTATTCTAGTATGTTAAATTTTTTATTATTTTTATTATTCATTATTATTATTATTATTATTATTATGGAGAAGGAATAGCATATTTTAGTTTTTCCCCAGGTAATTGCATTAGTATGTGTGTTCCCTTTTTATTTCCTCATGTTCCATGGTATTAAAAAAAGCAAGCCAATTTGTCTTTAATTGCTATAATATAATGAAATTTATTTCATTACATGAAACAAGCCAGTGCAGTCTGAACAATAATTTGTTTTCCAATAAATATTAAGTTATGCAGTTCGTGGCTGTGTAATAGTCTTGATGGATGGATTTCAAGCTGGCTAAATTATATAGGAACAGTAGTAATTATATGAAAATATAGATTCTAAATTTCGGATGTATTCGTTCAATTGTCTAAGCTATCCTATGTTTACTATTTTCATCGTATTTCTTTCAGGTCACGCCCCTCCACTCCCGATATCTGGCTCCGCCTACTCTGGATACCAGTATTCTGCACACTCGGCGACCTCAGGTGCCACATCCACTACAACATCTTCCCAGTATCCTTATTACTACGCCACGCCTTCTTCAGCCCCTCCTCCCGCCTCATCGTCCCAGTCAAGTTCGTACCAGGCTGGATGGAATGCCAGCAATAGTTATGCACCGCCAGTGGCACCTTCTGTACATCCAGCAACTGGCGCTAATCACAACTACAGTTACGGATCAAGTGCGGCCAGTCAAAGTGCATCATCGGTAGTCAGTCAGTCACAATACCCAACGACGCAAGCCTCTTACCAGAGTGGCGTTCCTGCACTGCCTCCTCCCCCGGTCATGCCATCCTATCCTCCTCCTCCTACAGCAGTAGCAGCTACAGGTTCTCAGTATCAATATGGGACTGTCCCTCCGCCTGTCCCTCCCCCAGGGTTTCCTCCCATCCCACCCCCTCCTATTCCTCCAGTCGCGGCACCAGCCCCTAAACCTCCGTCGAATCAGGCTGCTTACGGAACTCCTGCCATAGGGCAGTCTCAGTACTCTACACCCGTCGCTCCTGCTCAAGGCTCCTCCCCCGCCACTTCGTATGGTGCAGGAACTGCTACTACGTCAAGTTATTGGAACTGGTCAAACCAGCCTTCGTATCAAGCAATGCAGGCCTCTACCGCCACAACTGCCGCCTACTGGGACTGGTCCAACCAAACCACAGCTCAGGCTTGGTCTACACAAGCTTCAACGCAAGCTTGGTCCAACCCATCTACTGCCCAGAGTGCGACTGATTCGTCTGCAACTACGTCTTCCTACTGGGGGTGGTCAACCCAGTCCTCTTACCAAGCACCGGCCCAAACCGGGCAATATTCCAGTGTGACCACGCCCTCTTATTGGCAGTCTGCGAACCCAACCCAAGCTGCCGCTCCGCAGACTTCTAGCGTGACAACTTCGTCGTATTGGAACTGGTCATCGCAGGCTAGTAGTCAGACGGCACAAGCACCTTCTGTGGTGTCCTCTGCAGGTGTCACTCCCTCCTACTGGCAGTCCAATCAGAATCAGGCTACCACGACTTCATATTGGAATTGGAACTCTCAATCAGCTAATCAGACTTACTCTACTCCAGCCCAGACTGCAACTAGTGCTACTACCCCGTGGAATAATTGGACGCAGCCCGATCACCAACCCCCGCCCCCTCCTGCGGCTGTTTCAACCGGAGGAACGTCCCAATGGAGCAGTTGGTCTCAGCCTGCTCAACCCCCTCAGGGCGTGTCTCAAGCTGGAGCCACGCCCCAGTGGAATACTTGGACGTCTACAGCTAATCAGACTCCTGCTGCTGCACCTCCTCCAGCCCCAAGTGCAGGGTACACGCCCCCTCCGTGGAACAACAACAATACCTGGTCTACCCAGTCAGCCGGACAAGGATACTCAGCCCCGCCTATCACTTCAAGCATGACCACGCCTCCTTATTGGCAATCATCCAATCAGGGGCAAGCCCCTCCTTCAGCTCCTTGGAATGCCAGCAATCCATCGCAGCCTGCTACAGTGACCACGCCCACCCCATGGAACCAGGGAACCCAGCAGCAACCACCGCCAACTGGACCTCCTCGTGCACCTCTTCTTCCCCTCCCAACACCACACCTCCCTCCATCAAACTTCAATCAGCCATCTGTTCAAGCTCCACCCCCTAGATCTGGTCAGTCATCTCAATTACCTCCGTGGAAGCGAAACAACGAATCCAAGCCCCGCCAGCCTCCGCCCTTTGCCATGCTCCCTCTGCCAGACTTATCGTCTGAAGTTGTGCCCCCTCAAGCACAAAGTCGCAGCAGTGATTCAATAGAAGAGGCTAACGCCTCACAATCTGAGGAAACTCTTGCTACTGGTCAGGATGCCCAACACACTGACAGGGTAAGTCTTATTATATAACTATTAGTTTCATCACACACTTTTCATTATGGTTGCATATAATGCCTTTCTTTTTTGTTTTCTTCTTTTCTTCTTTTTTTTTCTTTTTTTGTTGATACTAATTGCTATCTCAAGGAAGGGATGGGTCTTTGATCGATGTAGTAACACTAAGAGAGTATCGTCTTTGGGTGTAAACAATTGGGCTTTGCAAGGTATTTGATTGCTAAAGCAATGTTGAAGTACTGTAATATTTATGAAGTTAGAGACAAAATGCATAACTTGATTTATGCATAAAGTAAGTTTTAGCTGGAGAAGATAGTTAATGTTAACCATCATACACATTTAGGATAGACGAGAAATGACTTTTTAGCTGTCTAATACATAACATGGAGTTCCCAACTATTTTAGCACACATGTATAACATTGGTGTCCAGAAATACCATAAATTGTCCGTCCGGTCCCATGGGATCAGGGGACACATAATAATCAAGCAAAGTTCGGAGTTGCTTCTGATGTTTATAGCCTGTATTTGTATTGGGTGAACCAATCATGCCCATTGTATTTGATTTGACATTCTCACCAATTTCATTTACTATAATTACATAGCTAAAGCATACCCTTTTGTTTTGTGTTTTTCTTAATTGAAGTTTCTGCTATGATGTTAGTGAAGCACCAGGTAGTGTGGTGTTGTACACAGGTCCTGCCAAATCATGGCAGCATTCGGCCACGGATTAGAAAACTGACAGGTTTGTGTGTGTGCACCAACCTATCCTGGTGGTTTCGATGTGGTGTTTATTCAGTGTGGTGTTTGCAAGGCTGTGATGATCTCGAACACAATGATATTAATTTGGAATGATAAAGTTTTAATGTTTACATATTTGTGCCTATTTTTTGTTGTGCATACAGGTGTGTGTGTCTCACTTTGTGTTGTGTGATTATGAGGCAATGATTATAAGGCATTGATTATGTTATGGCCAGTTGGTGCAGGTAATTATTGTAGCTATGATATTAATGTAGCTCTATGACACTGGCTTGTTGGAGACAGTGTCGTGCCCTATTTGGGATTCCAATGGCAAGTGCATTATCATTGGGGATAATTCTTTGGAAAATTCAGGGTTTCATACAGGATTTTTCGCTGAGGGTGATACTTAGCCATACCTTTTTTGTAATCTATACTACTTTGATGCACATGTCTTTACACTAATTAGTATTTGGTCTCACACACGTGATGTTATACTAGATCAATCCATTTTTGCCTTTGTGTATGTAGTATATTTTTTTAAAGCGTGAAAAAGTTTTTTTTGAGCTACTGTAATGGCAAGCTGTGTGAAACACATGTATGAGGGATTAGTTATATATTATAATAGGAATGTTGCAATGCAGATGAATGTCTATAGGAGTCCAGCCACAACACAGGCACAGCTTGTGTTTTTGTTTATGTGGTTATGTTGTATGTAGCTTTCTTTTTTACTCTACCATGAATCGACTAGACACTTGGCAGCTCATCCAGCTACGTTTTCTGGACTGGTCTGACCTTTCACCTTGTTTTAGTTGCACTAATGGAGACCTCATCAATGCCAGGAGGTCTTTGACAAGTGTGTTGCAACAAACTACTGCCTCAGGGCTGGCAAGGTGATGAAGACTTCTTTTCTGATGCTCCATTATCTGCCAGGTCTGCCTCAGACCAAGCTGCTCTTTGATGTGCCAAGCTGGAGTCTTCATCCGGATTGTAGTGGCACATATTTACCGAGAAGTGCAGTGGTAGATTAAAAATAAATCCCTCGTGTTCCCCTTTCCGTCCCTGTACATCAAGTGCTACACACGCACGAATAGCTGCTTGTGTAACGCTCATTGCATCATTAGTGGAGGCGTGTGTCTGTTGTGTTGTTTTGTTCTGGTACAACTGATCCATAGTGTTTGTGAAGCCAGCATGCAAGGCTACCGTGGTGGTATCACTGCTCTTTATCAATGGGAAGCTGTAGGCTTGGTTTGTGTCTTAAAATGCTGGGCATGAGTGTGGAAAGGTTTATATACTATGGTAATAGCGACTTAATAGAAACTTCAGATTATTATTTTTTAACATTCTGTGCTTCTGTTTATATATTTCGGAAGGGAAATGGCTTATATCCTTTCAGACTTAAGAGTCAATTTCCACTTGATGTACGGCAAAGATTCCCACTAATCAACCAATATGTGGTAGACGAACTCCTCCCCTTTTCAGTCATCTGCTGGCCATTTCATGTAACAGACCAAAATTTCTCACGTCTTAGTTATATTCCTTTAACCTCAAATTGTAATTCAATTTCATTGTATCAAACAGTCTAGTAAATTCAGAGACCTACCCGTGACTAACGCACTCGTGTACGTTTAATTTAGTAATTAGCAGACTTAAGGATCATGTAACTTTAATGCTGAGAGGTGACTTGGAACTTGTCAGTTTCAATGTATGGGGCACCAGTAATGTGAAGTATTTTCTTTTGGTGAAGTATTGAATTACAAAAACTTACAAATATTATTATTATTGTTGTTGTTGTTGTTGTTGTTATTGCTAGTACTTATTGTTATTATAATTACTATTACTGGTATTATTATCGTTAATGATATTAACCTTCAGTACACACATGTGTAGGATATACCAGTTCAACTTTGTATGGCTTACCTTAAAAGAATTAAAGCAACGAACTGATATTGCCATAATGCTATAGTTTCACGTGATATATCCCTCAATTCACATTGGGATTGCATGACTATGATTTTTAAAATCAACTATCATTTCAACTGACCCATAGTATGATACCTAAATCAATATTGTTATTGTTGAGTTCAAAAGTAGTTTAAATTTAAATTGTTTCCCCCCCATATTTTTCACTCTTAAGTTTACTGCAAATTCATATTCTTTCCATTTTGTGTATGTATTAAAAATAAAAAGTCAAAACTTAAAAAAATGAAACTAAAACAAACTCATGTATTGAAGTGTTACTATGAATATACTGTCTGTCCATGTGATAGAATGTGGAAGCATCTGGAGATGAGCCACACGGACATTCAGAGAGTGGAGGCAAGCCTGGAGACAGTGCAGCTACTTCACACTTTGGGCCGTCTCATCTTCCCAGGGGGCCTCTGTTTCGACCTCACTCCGGCCAACGACCATTTGAGCCACGATCGAGGGGACTAGGTCGTGGAGAGACTTTTTTCGGTTCCAGAAACGAGCGTCCTTGGTTCCGAAGGGGTGGAGGTTTTCAACAGCGTGGACCAAGAGGTCCCCAAGAACCTTCGTACAGGGGTATGAGACCTCATCCAGTTCAGGGCACATCAGTGATGGACTCTGAACCTCACCATCCTCCCCGAGATTGCCCTCCTCCTGGGATGCTTGAATCTCGAGACGACGCTGAACACTTCGGACATCGCGACGGGCCACCGTTCATGCCTAGAGGAGACCAACAGTTTAACCGTGGCGCAAGGTTCTTCCCTAGAGACCCCAGATCAAGGTTTGACCGCCCACGACATCCCCGAGACAAAGGTAACCGTCCCCCGTTGCTTAGGGGTCCTCCTGAAGACGGAGTTAGATTTGGGGGACATCCGCGTGGTGGTCCTCGCGGGTTTCGTCCACCCTTTCACCCACGTGGGGAGCCACGCCCCCCGATGTTTCATCAAGAGGATTCTCGTAAGCGTAAGCATTCTTGGGTTTCTGATCAGTTCAATGAAGGGTTCGAGCAGGACCCTGGTGAAAAGTTTCCTTACGGACCAGAAAGAGAAAAATCTTATGAAGAAAGTGCTAATGGTGGCATAGAGGAGCAGACAGAACCTCAAGGTGATCTTAAAGACCAAAACCCTGATGGAGAATCATCTGTTTCAGAAGGGCAGGCTCAAAAAGGCCAAGGTGAAGACAAGATTCCTTCTCTGTTTGCTAATCTCCCCATTCGTAATGCAGACCAGCAACACAATGATAAAACTCCCAATGAAGATGGGTTCGGTGGGGGGAGTCAGGATGAGCTGGATGGTGATAAAGGCATGCATGGTGATCAAGAAATGCCTCTGCCTAAGAGACATGCATTTGCTGTTGGCAGTGATGATCAGGATGGAATGACTGCAGGCGATGGTGTGGAGGGAGAAGAGGCTCGTGGCAACGAAGGAATGGGTGGCCAAGGAGATCAACAAGGTGGGAGGAGGCCTAAAGAAAATTTCAGGGGGCGTGGATTTAGGGGACGTCCTCGTGGTAATAAAGGAGTAGGTGGACGCTTTCAGCGACCCCATTGGCGACATCCTTTACCAGATAGCGGTGAACATCCGCCTGATCTAGAGGACATGCCTCCAGATCACATGGAACCCCCACCTGATTTTAGAGGACCTCCTAGGAGTTATTTAGGTCCGCGTGGTCGTCCTCGAGGGTACAGAGGTCATCCTAGAGGTCGTATGGGTCCACCTATGGACGATCGAGACTTTCATCCAGATTTCATGCATCCTATGGATCGTATGGGACCCCCTGACGACCACATGGGACCCCCGGACGACCACATGGGACCCCCGGACGATCACATGGGACCGCCGTGGGAAGGAAGAAGACCTCTGAGGGACCACATGGCACCTCCTGGAGACTTCATGCCACACGATGACTATGGGCCAGAGGAGATGAGGGGCCCTCCTCCTGAGTTCAGAGAGATGGGACCCCCTCATGGACCTCCTCATGGTCCACCTCACTTCCATCACAGAGACTACCATCACGGAGAAGAGGATTTCCCTCCTGACATGCCCCCTAGGCGTGGTCCCAGAGATGAACTCTTTAATGATAGGGGTCCAGATTTCCCTCCTGGAGAAGGCCCCGGTAGGTTTGATGATCGAGACTATCCTGATCGAGGCCGGCCTTTCAGCAGAGACATTGATAGGCTGGATGAGGAGAGAGAGAGGGAAGCTGGCCTTCGGTTCTTTGGTGCAGATCACTATAGGGATGAACCTGGTCGCTATGGAGATCGACTGGAGAGAAGGGACTTTCCTCCGCAGGAGCGAGTATCGTTTGGAGGCTTGAAGTTTGAAAGCCATGACTGGAACCATGGTGCAAGTCCTCACCATGGTAAGTGGGAGGGGGAAGGAGGAATAGATTGTGACTGCTTAAAGCTTGAGTTTGAGTTGTGGATACTTGTGTTGATTTCCATTTCTATTCAAAGTCTTAATTTGGTTCCAATTTCCAAGATTATTCATCTTGTGTAATATAACATGTATGAAGATTTATGCCTTTAGAGGTGTCTCAGGAGTTTCACTTTCTACCATTCTATTGCCCACCTTTGCTGTCCATTGTCCACAGATATTCCTGTAGGTTTCCTTGAATGCTTAAGAAGGAGAGAAGCTAGTCTTAAGCTACTGTGTGTTAGCATGGCCATGGGTCACACTTGTATAGCTGCCCTGGGTGGCTTCTGTATCCCATTACAGTGTTGTGGTCACTTGTAAGGTCTTTTCAAGTGCTTAGTGATGCATAATGCTGTGTTGTGGTTGTCATGTGACGTTTCCATGACTTCTACATGTGTCCATAATCAAGATTGCAGATACAGTCGCATCTGTTGTTTTTTTATTAGGTCCTGAGTTCTCGAGACCAGACCCTCATGGGCGACGCCCTCCCCATGAGCCTGAGGGCGATTTCCCACCTCCCAGAGGTAAAGTACTCACACTCCTCTCTTTCATCTCGGAGTTGAAGTGATGTCATAATTATCTGTTGTTGTTTGTTTCTGATTTTGTAGATGGAGTGGATGAAGAGCCGCTAGCCACGCCCTCAGTCCTACCGGAGCCCACAGTGGTGTCCGCGGAAAAGATATTTGAGATGCCAGACAGACTCAACAGACCGAGTCACGTGAGTGATCCAATGAGGTGTAGCAGGAGAAGGAATATGAAGTATATCCTGTGCACAGCCAAAGTGACTGTTCTACGGCACTAAAAGATAATCCCTTAACAGCATACTAATGACACTTGAGCCTTTGAATAAGCCTGCAACGGGAGATTGGGCCGCTAATAATTGTTATTGTCACGCTAACTTCATAGTTTTTTTTTGGTTTTTTTGTGTGTGTATGTTCTAATATTTGTGCTTTACGCACGTGCCATTATTTCTGGTGCTTTTAAGTACTTTAAGGGTGCAGTACCACTGGAACCTGTGGTAATTAAAGCCGCCTGTGATCTAATCTACTCTCCGCGAACTGATGCGCACAATTTGAACACGTACCAATTAACTGTAGCAGACTATTTACCACAAAGAGCTTTCACCTCAAAAGACTACCAGTACTGTAGGGCAGAAGCAGTAGTGTAGATATTAATAAATTTTTTGTTCACTTTCTAAGAAAGAATTACAAAACAATAATATAAAATCATAACTCCATAGTAGCAGGTCCATAATCAAATACAATATAGAATGAACAAAATCAAAGGTTCTGAAGTGTGCAATACTATCAAGGGGATCCAAGGACCTGTGCCTTCTCATTGACCTCTCCACTGGAGAGCCATGTCCTCTCTTCTAAATAACCAGGATATAGTAATCTTCCCTTCAGGAGGCATGACTTCTTAGGGGAGCCGAAGGTCTACTATTCTCTCCTCTGGAGAACAAGGAAGCCATGTCTTCTGCTTGGCACTTTTGTTGTGAACCTGCCAGTTGTACCCTAGAACCAAGGAGTTGTGTCTCTCTTATACTCATAATGGGAGCTCATCTATTTCTATAAAGAACATGCGAGCATAAATCAATAAATGTAATAATTCACATTTTCTTTTAATAATATATAATTATTTATTCTTCACAACAGTAACAGGAATGGAAAAAATTAGCACCAAAAACTCCTGAGAAGTTGAAGTTAACACACTGAAACTGCTTCTAACTTCTACCCGCTTCACTAACCTTCTGTCAAGCTCTCCAAAGAAGATACCAAAGCAGATTCTCCCTCCAAGTCGCAGCTGTGAGCCATGATATATCTATTCTAAACGAGTGACTCCAGGCGCCATTAATATGCCGCCGCTTCTTCACCGTCTAGGACTCTACAGTACATTCCAGAAGTCTATTCTACTCTTCCCCGTCGGGCTCACTCGCTCAGTAACTTTTCTTCAGTGGTTGCTTACCAGTTCTAATTAGAGCCACCATCACCCGGAATTTTTCCCACAATAAATTGCACGCTCTGAGTTGTGGGGCGGGGTTAAAGACTCAAATGAATGCGAATCAGTAGTTAGCTTCGTATCTAAAAATTGAAATTCAGAAGTACTGGATGGCCAGAATGAGCTCATATTTTGTACCCGGGGTACACGCCACATTTAAAAAAACATTACAAGTTTTAAAATAGGATACAAAAAATTATAATAATATAAAAATATGGCATTGTAATGTTGTCGGGAAGCCCGTAGGCTATCGCTGGAAGGAAAAAAATCGACGTCGTAACTGCAATGGTTGGCCTTGAATTTCACTGAATAGCCGTAAAGTTTGTACTGTTGTTTCTCCATTCCTGGTCGGTCTTTTTTCTTGAAACTTGGTTTATAAGAGCTGTCTGTTTCAACTGAAACAACAAAGTAAGCGCACGTTGAACAGATACTAAATTGCAAGTTGTTAGACCTGATGTTTATACATGGCTGACTAGGCAGAGGTACAACTAGTATAACTGCATCTCTAGGTAGCTGCTAATGATAATAAGGTTTCGTCACCGCCTGGCTGTAGAATTGTTGAATTTGATTGCATTATAGACGTAGATGCCAAGGCTGGAGTTCCCACTCTGTTTCAACAAGTTGGACTTTAAAGTGTTGTGCATGGCTGGGAATCCATTCATTGACTTCTAGAAGGTGTATTTAACTCGCAGGCTGGCGAAATTTATTCACTCTCGCCTTTAAAAAAAATACTGGCTACCTCCCTGCTTTGCGTGAAATAAACTGTATGCAGACTATTAGAGGAAATATGACATGCATAATTCCAAGTTATGATACGTAATAATGATATGATTTGTTTGCATGTAAATTCTAGGAAAGCGTGACTGGACACTTGCAAACATAAAGCATCACACGCTAATCTTTGCATCATGAATTAAAAAAAATTTTTTTTTGCTATTTACTAGTATTTAATTATTTATGTAGTTGAAAGAACTGTTTCTGAGTGGTGAACATCTTGCATGGCATCTTATTAAAGTTTGTGTTGTTGTTTTTACCGTATAATTAGATTGTGATCATCCTTCGTGGACTTCCTGGCTCTGGTAAAAGTCATGTGGCCAAGATCATTAAGGTACATACAATCTTACAGACTATCTTCACTATTAGGCTATGGTTGTGTGTTCATGTTATATTCCTAGCTGCAAATTATAGGAGTAAGCCTACGTATGGTGTACTCCCAATAGTGCTATTGAATACAAAAATATTGATTTCGATTCATTTGGGGCTCTATTATGTGTGTGTTTGCATGCATGTGTGTGTGTGTGTGTGTTTGTTTGCATGTGTATGTGTGTGTTTGCATGCATATGTGTATGTGTGTGTTTGCATGCAAATGTGTATGTGTGTGTTTGCATGCATGTGTGTATGTGTGTGTTTGCATGCAAATGTGTATGTGTGTGTTTGCATGCATGTGTGCGCGTGTGTATGCATGTGTAGGATAAGGAAGTAAGTCATGATGGCCAGCCTCCCAGGATACTTGCTCTGGACTCCTACTTCATCAACGAGGTGGAGAAAACCGACAAGGATCCAGTCACTGGGAGAAGGTGGGTATGTCAGTATTGCATGACTATTGTTACAGACAGGTGCATGCATGCATGTGTGTGGGTGCATGTATAGTTTTGTAGTTAATAATTTGGTGGAGTAGGGAAGTGGTAGAACTTTCTCTTCAAGTTTGTATGGCATAGCTCAACATTCCCCTGACCCTCCCACCTTGGCCAATGTTTTAGCATCATCTAAGGGAACACCAGACTTACCTAATGGCAGCTTTGTTGTTGTTGTTGTTGTTGTTGTTAACGTTATTGTTTTTTAAGTTGTTGAATTTGAAATAGCCTGCAGGATCTCGTCTCTGTGAGGGTTAATACTATTGCATTAAAAAAAAAATTACAGTGTGACTATACTAATTGTCAGTTTGTGTGCTTGTAACCATTTTCTGCTTAACGATCAAGTCACAAGCATGTTCAATATTTGACATGGATACTAGAACCAGGGAAAACGTACTGTTCATATGAAGTACTGATCAAGTGTACAGTTCGCAGACCTGAGAGGCAGACACCAGATCACAGTGAAGTGGTGCAGGGTTTGTATGGGAGAGGAGAGGGTGCCATTTGACACGTTTCTCCTAATTGTACTAGTGGATGAAGTTCCTGTGGGAACTTGCTATTTGAACAGAGGCCTTGGTAATCTAATGCAAGCATCTAAAGTTGATGCTGATCACTGGTAATAGGGCCTAAGAGGTCTGGAAATACCTGTTGTTCTTGTAATCATGATCGCATTGATGAGTTGGGCACTTGGGTTTAACCTTTGAATAATTTTGGCTACATCACTTAGTGAGAGGCATGTAAAATGGGCGTGGCTAGTAACTGGCTCCTTTTTTCTTAACGAACTTTGTATTTCCTGAAATCAATTTTTATTTTTTTCACTCCATTGCGTAATGAGAATTGATAAGTATTCATCATCATACTTACTATATACTACTTAATAGTAATAGCAAATTTTCTCGTTCTAACAGCCAATATTATGTTAATTAAAACTTAACGAACATGATATTGGCTGTTAGAACAAGATAATTTGCTATTATTATAATTATTTTAGCCGAGAATGGCTGAATTATATGCTACTTATGCTATTTACTGTGTTAAGGGTGCTGTGACACCGCCCACGCAAATATTCACAATAATTGGATTTTGGTTGCTAGGGATTACTAACTTTTTTCTTGGTGTTTGTAGAGCTCCAACTAAGGGTGGATCCTAAAGAGGGCCTTGGGAGCCTGTTTCGTTCAAGTTACGAGCTCCTCAGCCTCAAGTATATAATCCACAACTCCTCCGCGGGTGCCGTCGCTGACGAGCCAATTCTTCATCTACTGCTACATTTGTTGATTGTCTTCAAAACCTTCACTGTACTTTTTCTCAATTCTGCTTTGTTTGGTCTAGAACATTTTGTAGCTAAGGTCATAGTCAACCTGTGTACGAAGTTTGGAGTCATTTCTACGCTTAGTTTCTGAAAAGTAACACAAAATAGACTCCAGGACTTAAAAATTAGTCTACGCGATCTTTTGACAGAGACTTGATTGCATTCAAACCACACCCACAACAGATTCAATTGATTCCCTCGGGAAAGTGAGTTCCAGGTGCTCTCTAACTTTCGGGCGCCTACCGGTTAGCAAACCGGTTTTCTGGCCACCTCTCCCTCAGGATGATAAGCCCTACTGAAACGAGTGTGAGGAGATTATTGTAGTCTTGTTAATAGTGTTTTTCTCTGCATGGTCAGGTAAGGGAAGGCTTTTATCAAGCTATAAGATGCATATTCAGTGTGTGTGTGTACCTATAATAGATTAGTTAACCATTTTTGCTGCTGGAAAACTCTACAGTTTCAGTTTATGTACAGTTTTCTGTACTTAGCTATTCACTTCATTAGTTTATTCATCTTTACTTAGCTATCTACATCACAAAATATTCATCTTTATTAGGTACTGAACAGAGCCTGATAACTGTTGCCACATAGAAAATGCATTAAACTAAACAGGATGTGGCTTAGGGCAATATTTTTCCATATCACCTGTGTTCATAGTTATTACGTTGGGTTATTACGTCCCCCTAGGTAAATTCTTGTTACCAAGGTATTGCCATGAGCAGTACCTAATAAATTTATTATCCATTGGATACCCGAGAATATCAAATGAATAATATATATATATTTAGCTGGCTATTTCAAAATATTTTTTATATAAAATAAGTATCATTATATTATATACATTCATAAAAAATTATCACTGGTCATCACAATACTGTAAACAAAAAAAAATCATGAGTGATATATCAGGAAGAAGTTTTGCACAAGAATAAAAAATTAAAATAATGGAGTCATTAGTGAGGTATTATTTACCTGTCAAAGCTTGAAGACAATCTGGGAGCCAGCGTCTGCTCTAGGGAGAAACAATACTGATAAAGTAAGCCAAGAAATACAATATCAAACAGCTGCACTCTTTACAACTTATAGCTGGGGCGAGGCCTCGGTTAGTTTTATCAATTGGTGGGTGGGAAGCTTTGAATTACCCGCGCGAGAACTAAGTTAGCGGTCGGTTTTACTATTGCGAGCATGGCGGATTTTGTGCTTATTTGTGGTGTTGCTATGTCACAGCACCCTTAACACTCGCTGTAAGTCTGTCTGCCTGTTAACTCCACCATGCACATCTTGCTAAAAAAAAATTTTTTTTATTACCATTACAAGAAAGGCTTTAAGTTTGTGGTACTCATCTTCTGAATTCTTCACTTCACTTTAAAAAAAACAATAACAACAAAAGCAGTAATATGTCGGTTTATAAATTGGTAAAGTTAACGTTACTTATCAAGTGTATTAACGACCTGTGTGTAAGAGTAAATTTCTATGAATTCTGTTTGCATGACTAGCTTGCTTCGAAGACACAATATACTAATGTTGATGGTATGATGTAAAATCTAAAGTGCATAATACTATATTCAAATGGATAGAAGGTTTAGCCCGGATCATTTGTGCTGGTAGGATGTTGTACTCAACACTTCTCTACGTGTGCATGTGTGCGTGCGTGGGTGCATTTATTCATCAAGAGAATTGATATATTATCATTATCTACTTATTGGTATAATTTTTCTTCTGAAGTTTTTCTCGTGTTATTTTTGAATTGCCCAACGATCTCCATTGTAGTGAAAATGAAATGACACCAAAACCAGAAATCTTACAAGGCAAAGCCAATCCTTGGCTGATGCTTAGCAACTTGTGGGTTTCATCTACAAAGACTAACTAGGTCACTTCGAATCACTCTCTTTCCTCCCTTGTGTCATCCAAGATGTATGTTTGTTGGGCCGAGGCTCAGATTTCTGGAGCTAAGAAAGGGGAAACCAGCTCAGTGTTTCCCACCTTGTGTTCCCTTTGTTCTATGTAGTTTGTGGTTGCTAGTGTAAACATTATCCGTTGACTCACTCGTGGGGTGTCACTATGCTGGGGGCCAGCTTAGCTACTGTTGACTGTCACGAAGCCTTATGAAGGATGCACTTGCTGGGCTATGTTGTCAGGTATTTTGAAAGTTCATCCAGATCTGAGGTCAGTTCTTGGGACTCTTAAATGTGATGTTTATTTTGGTGCAGTCAGTTCACTGTGGGGCTTTCTTTTTAAAAAGCAATTTTTAATACATGAACTTCTTATCAGGCCCACAGGTTTTATAGTTGGCGATGTTAAAATCAAATGCTTGATATAAACAAGTTCAACTGAAGTGTACTGTTTAATCTGGTTGCTCATTATTGTTTTAGTGTTCAAGATTTTATTTTTTTTTAATGTGTTGCAAGTGTTTTAAACTTTTTAAGCTTACTTTTTTCAGACATGACAGTAAGGGGGTGGGATGAGATTGTGAAGACTTTGAAGGTCGGAGTTATCACACTGATTCTTGTGTTTTATATTTTATTGACATTGTGTCAACTACTTAAATTCTTACGCTAAGTTTTCTGCTCATAGAGCCTTCCTGGATTATTTCTGCTTTTTATTGTATGATGCATATGGGTGCAGTTTCAAAAATTATCACTATTATCTTAGTTTCAAAATTATCACTATTATCTTAGCTTAGTACCAAACGTGGGTTGGGAGCAGAGAGGTAATTAATAGACAGACAGAAATGATCCTGTAGATTTTCTAACCAGAATTTTATTGACTTACACAGATATGGAGCAAAGTACTTTGGTATTCGTGCTTAAGAACACTTAGTACAGGCCATAAAGTTATCATGAAATGCTCGAATCCTTTTGGTAGATTGATTAAAAACACTTGTACTGTATTTAAGCACTTCCAATATTTATCTATACTTCTAAGTACTTTTGAAATACTCGTACCTAGTCTCATAATGCATTATTACCTTATTCAGCAAGCAGTCACATGCTGCTACAAGTGCTAAT
>WLWD01003720.1_pt1 | contig 24603 bp, 21 predicted proteins | sample 6712731 | NCBI WGS metagenome assembly WLWD01 (sample SAMN12718690, study PRJNA576275) | sponge metagenome | isolation source: marine sponge | host: Mycale hentscheli | place: New Zealand: South Island, Marlborough, Capsize Point | collected 2014-11-01 | reverse complement strand
AGCAGGTACCACACCCCTGGGATCAAGTTCACACGTCACAACAGATGTCTTAGCAGCCAAGCCCCTTGGATCCCTTTCTCACATCACATCACAGTCCCTATGGCCTCTGGATCCACTACTCAGGTTTCAGGTAAGAATTAATGGTGTTTTGCAGTAACATATTTTTTCATTAAGTGATAAGAACTCTCCATAAATTTTTTTCTGAAGACCAATATTTTGTTCAGAAAACTTTTTTTTTTGGTAGCATGAAGTCTGTACATGTAATTTTTAAATGATTCATTGGCAGATCGCATTTTTTGTTAATCCCAGATAATTCGAGAGAGAAACATAAGTAGCTATAGTAACTTAGGCAGAGCTATGATTTTTCATTTGCATACAATGTTACCTATGTTATCATGTGAGACTGTCTACGATAAAATTGAGCTCAATGCAGCACACGTGAATGTTGGGGAATAATAATCAATTGAATCCAATAAGCCTACCAAGGGGAATTTGATTAGTTCATATATTGTGAACGGCTAAGGCAATCAAACTCGATGCTGATAAAATGTGTTAGTTCAAAAACAGTTTATTTTTTTATGGAAAAAAATGTTGTGCCCTATTTTCCTGTAAATGGTTTCATATAGAAAAAAGTTTGTCCCAACTGTCCCCAAACTAAGTGCTGTCTAATGAACAATAGAACTTCAAATCTATGGACTGACTATAAACAACAACAGGAAACAAAATTCACTCATTTGTCTTTGTAACTGATATTTCAGGGTTTAAACTTTTCAAGTTACGCCTCCATTTCAGTTTGACTCCTTCCATTCTACTAAAATATCCTTCAATATTTGTGGTAGTAATATTTTTGGGGGGGGAGGGGGGGAATTTCACTTTACATGCCTAATTTGTATTTGTGATGTTACATACCTGTATTGTTTAACTTTCTAGGTAGCACACCCACTGGATCACCTTAACATGGATTATTGATTCCTGGTGCAGTCACCACATGTACTGGAGTTGCGGTTACCATGCCGGTTCCATGGTCTCCTTCAGTTGCAAATTCGAGTACTGTATCACTCACCCAAGTTACACCTCCTGTTGCTTCCTCAAATTTACGTTCACCATTCACCAATCTATTGAATTTACCTGTGGTAAGGGATGTTACTACGATATCAGCAAAGACGGGTTCAGCACGTGTTCTCACTAGCGATGAGTGTTGGTCACTTTATAAAGTGAAGGAAGAGAAAAAGAAGTGTGAAGCTGAGGAGAAGGAAAAGCGAAAACAGGAAAGAGAAAGGAAAAAAAGGGAAAAAGAAATAGAACAAAGAAGAAAGGCTGAGGAAAGAATTCGACGAACTGAGGAGAAGGAAAAAAAGCGAAAGCAGGCAGAGGAAGAGAAAGAAAAGAAGCGTAAGCAGGCAGAGGAGGAGAAAGCTAAGAAAAGTTTACAACACAAAGCTGTGACAGGCAAGAAACGCTCTCGAGAGGTCACTACTGAAACTTCAACAAATGAAGGACATTTGAATTTAGTTGAAGGTGGGAGCAAGATTACAAGTAGACGTACGCTGCACAAGAGATCAAAAGTTACAATGAATAGTAGCATATTCACAGATTTATGTTGTGTCTGCTTCAGTTCTTTTGAAGAGGACGAAGGAACGGGCAGAGAATGGCTTCAGTACATCTGTTCAAGGTGGATTCATGAAGACTGTGTCGTACCAAACCCCAATGGTGAAAATATCTTTGTCCCATATGTTGAACTCTGAACTTAGATTCGTACCATTTGATCTTTTCATTTTTTGTTAAGTCATGATTTTTTTTTTCTTGTTGGCATTCCAATGAAAATGAAGTAAACTCCAATGGCAGTAGCACATTGTGGTAATGCTGGTCAAGGGTTTTTGTTTTTGTTTTTGTTTTTGTTTTTCAGATTGAGAAGGGGGGTGCTTGCCTTCTTCTTTGTCCTTTTTACAGTAAACACTTCCAATAAACAATATTTCTATACAGTCCCCTAAAATTCATATACTGCCCCCCCCCCCCCCCCCCCCCACTTCAATCAGAAACAATTGAATAGTAAATGGGCAATTTAATTGAAGCTAGGTATGGTCATAGGTTGAACAGAAAAACTTTTTTTTTTTGCCACTACCTTTATACTTTGTACGTTAATTTGCAAGGACATAGTGTATGCGATGGGAGTGAGTTGGGGTTGAATGTTTGTTCGCCGGCCTGTAACCGATGCATTGGACAACGGGCCGATATTTGGTGGTCCTGGGCGATAATCGAGGCCTGACTGCTTCTGCACTGCCTCTGCACAGCGACCTGCAAATTGTGTTTTAAAAATATGAGTATTGCAAGGCGATAGAATATGAATAACTTCATGATTGGTCGAAACAAAAAATTTATAAATCGTTCAGCTAATGAGTTATGGTTCGTGGGGCAAACTTGGTCCGATAAATGAGGTCTAGGCTATGTAATTTTCAATGTTCTTTCACAATAAAGATTTTCAACTTCTGAATAGAACTTGAGCTTGGACTTAAGCCTTTATATAAAGACTTGGACTTAAGCCTTTAAATAAAGACTTGAGCTTGGACTTAAGTCTGATTTGAAATTGATGGGCTTGAGCTTAAGCTCTAAAAATCTATAAAGACTTGAGCTTGGACTTAAGTTCTTAATTACAGGGCTTAACCCAACACTGGTCCAAAGTCAATTACCATTATGTTTTGTTGTTGTTTATTGTTGCTGTTTGTAGATCACTGCTGACATGAGTGATGAACAGTTCTAATCATCCTGGCTGTATGAATAATTCCTGAGCATCTTCATTCATTCATGAATAGTTAATTATTCACCTATCACACAGATACAATGTCACATCACAGACCAATATTTATTGCATTTGCTGATTACTGGAATAAATTTTATACACTAAAATATATGGCTATAAAGTGAGTATTGTGAACGCCATTTGGAGTGTTGTAGTAGCTAGTATCACAACACCCCATTGGTAAGTATCAATAACACCATATTTGGTGCATTATGAGCTCTGATAGGGTGTAGTAGAACACTTGGTCCTTGAACATGGGTGTATCACAACACTCCATTTGGTAGGGGTGTAACTGAACACTTCCTCTAGGTGAAATGGAAACACCCCAGAGGAGTAGTACAGCCAGTGTTACCTGGACACCTCAAAATGGGATTCCCATGCACCCCAATTTTAACAGTGCACCGCTCTCTATATCTACCATTCCCTCATCTACCATTCCCTCTATCCACCACTCCCTCTATCAATTACTCCCACCATCCACCACTCCCTCTATTCACCACTCTCTCTCCATCTGCTATTCCCTCCATCTGCGACTCCCTCCATCCACCACTCACTGATCCGCCACTCACTCTATTCACTATTTAGCCAATTATTCTGCAATATTTTTCTGAATAAGGATTTGACGTTAACTTCCACGCTTTATGCTGAGAATTGCTATGAAATAGATAAAGTAAGAGCCACTTTAGGTGTACGCCAAGCTATCAGTATAGTCATTATGATAAGTAACAGTTCTTCTAAAATCTAAAGTGGTTTTAGCTGACTGTTAGGCCAAGTGTTAGCCTTTCATAATGGCTGCTAATAGCTTGGGATTACACCCTAAGTGACCCTCACTATATTTAGTCTACAGCATTTCTCAGTTGTGATTGGCCAGAGTAATTACTATCGTACAACACTATAAAAGCTAAATTGAAGTCATAGAAGAATACCTAACTTTCACCTTCCGTTGTTTTTTTTTAGTATCCTGGAGGGATAGTCTTACTTTTTTCTTTGTGGTACCTAAGGACTCCTGAAAAAAAAAATTCTTGATGTAGCTAGCTATATTTTATATAAGGGTGATATAGTCATAGTGATAGCTTAATAATTATTACTATAACTTTTTGATCATTATGCCAGTAGCTTAAAAAATGCCAGACTACCATATTTTTGTTATTGTTTTTTTTAATTTTTTTTTTTATTACATGTTAGCTAATTGGTGTAGGTATATAACACTGAAAATCCTTGAATTTGAAGTTGCTGCTATACTGAGCTGTTTACAGCACGTCTTCAGCCAAGGGGGCTTGGGGTGGGGAGGTTCAGTCGAGCCCTCCTTTTAAGTCATGACCTGAAGTTAATATTTTAGCCACACCCCACATATAACTTGTGGACTATCATCATCTGTTGGATCTAGCTGAACCTGCGATGGAATTCTCTACTGTTTCCCTATTCATTACTCTGTATAAGGGTGGCCTAGTCTGAGTCCAAGTGACCTAATAATATACATTCAGCTCCTTAAAAAGTATAAGTAATGCACTAATTAGTATGAGTAAAGTACGAGTAGCGTGATTGAAATATCACTACAAGGCGATGCCTAGTGTTACTTCAATAGCTTACGAGTGCTATTGATCCCTAATCACAGGATAACCATTCTATTACTCGCAAATAATAGGCCAGCTTAAAAAACAAAATAATTTGCAGTGTTTGCTACCCTGTGTAGTGCACTCACCAAATATCCATTTCAGGATAAACTTCGCTTTCAACCGAAGGCTTCTTCAGATCTGTTGGGAAAAAACCCGTCTAACACGGGTGTATAGTCTCGCGCAGCTAGACCCCTTTACCTACCGTGGGGTCTGGCTACGCAGGGTAGAGCTTCTGCACTAAAGAGTGACAGTCTCCAACTAGAAACTTGTACTGTACCTTTCCAAGGTTAGAGCTGCACGCCTATGCACTTACCCGTACTATTTCACTTGGGTATCCTGATATTTCACTTGGGTACCCCTATATTTCGCTTAGTTTCCGTGTTATTTCACTTAAACATAGCTACGCGCCATTTCACTTTCCCGTGAGATTTCAATTGAATATCGATTTTTCCTATACATTAGGGGAAGCCCAGTTGCGCGAGGCTGATATATCGCTAACAGTTTACTAGTCTCGCGCGGCCGACCCCTTTCCCTTTTATTATCGACTCGCGTGGGGGAGAGAAAGAGGGTCTGGTAGAAGCTTGTACATCGTTTCGTGCCATTCCATTGGATTCATTGGGAAACATGCTTTCCCTGTATTGCTTATGTAGAGGTGTGACTTTCCGTGACATAGAATTAAATTCGCTATAAAAACTGCGTTATCATCATTTCGAATGCTTTTTTGGTGGTGATGGATTATAAAGCTTTAGTGTGTGCGGTTGCGTTGGAACATGGACATATACTTCGTAGCAAACAGGAAGAAGCAATTCTTGCATTTTTACAGAATCAACATGTCTTTATTTATTTACCTAGCTACTGGCTATTGCAAGTCACTGTACTACTCACTGCTTCCTCCCATATATAATAAGATGAGAATATGGATAATAAGAGCATAGTAACAGATTTTCCACAGCGAAAGAAGTACCTCAAAGCCATCTTGAAACCTAGGAATCCCTGTAATACTTTCCGGGAGTGTGATATTTGATGACTGCAACGCCCAGTTACGTTATAATAGCATTCCTTTAGAACGAAACGTTGTAGAAGCTTCTACCAAACCCTCTTTCCTTCCCCGCGCGAGCGAATATTAAAAGGGACAAAATCCAACCTCATTCCTAACTGCTGGCTACGGGCCTGTACGGACCGAATACAAACTAAATAAACACTCAGAGCAAAACAGGTTATACACCACCAAATATAATAGCGGTGGACTGATGCCAAGTCCTATCAGTCAGCATGAGTGCGAAACTTAATCCTGCTAGTGGTAGTGATTTGTATGCTACCGTAGATTTGAGCAAGAAGAAAAAAAATGCGCCTCACCTAGAGAAAAGTATGGATTCTTGCATGTATGCTGTTGTGAATAAAACATGCAAAGGATCCAACACACTACAAGCAACTTATGATAAGGAGAATGACAACATAACTACTCAGAGCAAAAGAAACAATGAAAATGATTTGGATATAGAAGGCAAAAAAATTAAAAAGAGGCTGAATGCAGCCCTCGTTCTTTTACTGGTTGCTAATGCTGCTGTGTCAATAATTGTTGTATTGTTAGTTGTCATATTCGTAAAAACTAATGAGCAAGTAAGTTATGATATGGCAGCTTTAAATTCCAGCATTGAGAAACAGCTAAAGTTTCTTGATGACAACATTCAACATTTAAATACTACTGCTGTCAGGTCCTGGAGCAATTTTCTTCTACAGTAACCAATTTTTCAAATCTTGTTGAAGAGGAGTCCTCAAAATTTCTACTGCAAGCAATTTCACATTCCGAGAATATTTCACAGCAGTACCTGCAATTATTAACAACTATTTATCGTTTATATTCCAACAGTGCTAGAGCAGAGGTGCTTATAAATTCCAACATTATCTCTTGTGCAGCTTTGAAGAACCTCAATGCTTCATCTGGCTACTATACTCTGCCATCTTCTACTGGAGAATTGACCAGAGTTTACTGTGACATGGACATGACCTGTGGCAATATCACTGGAGGGTGGATGAGAGTCGCAGATCTAGACCTCTACAACTGTCCTCCTGGACTGAGATCTCAAATTGTACAAGGAACTAAAACTTGTATTAAAAGTGAATATAGAGAAGGATGTACTCCAGTTCTGTACAATACATTCAGTATTTCATATTCTAAGGTGTGTGGGACAAATACAGGATAGGAATAAAAAGTTTGGATGGTTTGTTCAAAAATACACAGTTTCAAAGTAATAATTTTTATGCTGATTATCTGGATGGCATCAGTGTACGAACTGGTGCTTAGTCATGTCATTAGTTGCTGGAATGAGTACAGACTGCACTAATACACCTTCTTTTATTAGTGATGATTGGATGTGTGATGGTACGTGCTATGGAAACAATTATTGTGGTGGTCTTCTTTGGGATACTCCCATATGTGGCAGAGGGAATCTTTTTAAAAGACATTGTCTGCACCTTCTACAGCTGATATTGAATTGCGTGTGTGCAGAGATGAAAACAGAGATAATGAAGATATTGCCACTACTGATTTGAGGATTTATGTACAATAATGATGTTTAAACATCACTATGTACTTTAAAAAAGAAATTGTAGCTCAAAATTTAGAAATATTCTATAATTTGTTTGTGTGTCATATACTTTATCATCTGTTATGCTTTAAATGTGTGTTAATAAATTATTGTACAGTTTACATTGCATTGTATAGTTTAAATAGTTATTTAATGTGAATGCATCAAGAAGATAATAATTGAACATTATGACAATTAAGGATTTAGATATTGGTTTTTAAATTTTATTAGTTAGAGGAAATACTTGTAACTGCTTATTAATTAGCATGAGCACCATGGTAAGTAGTATCACAGGTTTATTGTAACTAAATTAAGTTTTTCCTAACTATATGGTGTGTGCAGAGTAAGGAAGCTTATGGGTTTTAAATATAAACCTTACGGAGCACATTAAGTGAAAAAAATGACGATCATGTGTAGCTATGATATTAGTTATGATTCACATGAATACAGTGGGAATGCCCATTCCAAGATGATCAGACAATATGGAGAGATGCCCACCAACCAGGAACTCAGAGGACACATTAGTCTAATGATAAAGGTGTATGTGCTGGGGTTAAAGATGTGGACAGCTCAATGGCCACAGCAATCTCAAAGGGGGTAGTAATTTTAGCTACATTATCAAAATTTTAATAATAATGTGAGTTATATGATGTTCGAACAGTAGACTAGTATGGTGGGGTCTGCCTATAAGTTAACTGTTAGGCATTCTATACATTCAATTAAAACTGCATCAGCAAACACATACAGAATAATGAAGCATACAAAATAATGAATGATGATATGAATAATAGTAAAAATGGTGATACAGGTAATGAACCACAGACATTAGCTACCAATACGATCCATAATGTCCTTGCGAACTTGTCTAATTGGAAGAGTTACTATACACTGTCATAATAAAAAGTACAGCAAGTATTTATCAATATAATATATAGCTACAGCTATTAGCATCCTTTAGATTTATGCATATGGTCATTATGTGGGTTTCTGTTATATGTTAGCTTAAGCTGAATAAGAAAGTCAGGGCTTGTTGATTTGTATAAACAAATCGTTAAGAAAAGTGTGGTAAGAAAACATGCTAAACAAGCAATTAATATAGCAGGTATAGGAAACATAAAGGTCCAGTAGTATGTTAGTAGAATTTTGTATGATGTATAGAGTCCACAAAACACTACATAATGAAGTTTTTATTACTACTAGCTTAATAATAGCTATAACCTTCCCATGCATGCAAATAAGTATTATACCCATGGACCTGAACTGTAGTTGGTTTGCCTCGTGCCTCACTCTATCTTTAAATAGGACAACTCAAAATGAAAAAAAATGTATGTGCAATATTGCTAGAAGCTACAAAAAAGAAATATTCTTGTCATTTATATTACCACCACAACTCTGTTTAAGAATCTGTCTCTATCTCAGAAGTGACGATGTAATAGTGTCAACTTCTCCATATCTAAACTATCTCATTATGAAACCAGCAGGATACTGCAACCAGCAGCCAAACAAGGTATACAGATTGATTGAAGGGAACCGGAGGCGGAGACTCCAGGCGATGAGGAATGCTGAATGGATGAACTCAAAGAAAACAAACACATGAGAAGACACAGACATTAATTATGGATTGATAGATACTAGGTGAAGAAGAGTCTTTAGCTTGTGAATAATCATCTGGTAAAGGTAAGATACTTGGAGAAAAAGAAATATACTGTTTTTGATGACAAACTATGACAGTCGGGCAAAAAATGGTATTCAGATCGCTGCGTTTCTAGCTTTGTATCGCGATTAGCTTAGGTTGCTAGTGTAGAAACAAGATAGCCGGAGTGTTCTGTTGTTGTAGCAGAGGGTACAAGACCACCTGGTAGGATGTAGGTAAGATTATTTGTCTACCTGTTCAATAACAAATGCCGTATAGCTAGTACATTTCAGAGTGATATAGTTATCATATAGCTAGCAACTTGTGATACAGCCACACTTAATTGGGTTATATTTAATTTGTGTGCTTGTCAAAAAGCTGTGTTTATGCCGATTCCTTTTACTTCACTACTAGAAATGCCGTTTATTAGAAGGATTAGGACCAACTCAGGCTGCACTTCACCTTCAATTGGGATCACAACTATATTTTGTATATGTGTACTACTTAAATTCTATCATCTCATCAATTTTCATATATTATATATATATATACATATATATATTGAAACAATTGATAATTTTATTCAACAAGAAATTCTAATAACTTTATCTACAAGTAAACAGTGCTGTACTGCTGAATCCTGTGAATATCAGAATATTTCTTCGGACACAGTAGGTAGAATCGACTGTTTTTAATCTTGTCTCTTTAGAAGAACGCCCACCAGTTTGCGTTTCCCATCTGCTGTACATTATCTGCGCATAAGAAACGTAAATACAGCTGAAAACAGACGAGATGAGCTGTACAGCGCCCGAAAAACTCCATAAACGTCACTAAATTTCTTTCTTACAAAAGTTACAGAATTAATGCGCACCTTCGTTACCGCCCCTTTTTCACGCTACGTTGACGTTAGCGCGCTTAATTGACTTGGATTCACATGACTAAATTGCTCCCGGTTAAGTCCTAATTCATTCCACAGTCACTGCGCTTGCGGTCGTGCCAACTCAACTTGGACATACTCCGGGCGATCTTTTTGGCAGAGACTTGATTGCATTCAAACTACATCCAGAACAGATTCAATTGATTCCCGAGGGAAAGTGAGTTCCAGGTGCTTCCTAACTTTCAGGCGCCTACCGGTTAGCAAACAGGTTTTCTGGCCTCCTCTCCCTCGCAATGATAAGCCCTACTGCTGAGACAAGTGTGTTAAGGGAAGGCTTTTATCAAGCTATATAGCTAGATGCATATTCAGTGTGTGTATGTACCTATGATAGATTAGTGAACCATTTTTGCTGCTGGAAAACTCTACAGTTCAGTTTATGTACAGTTTTCTGTACTTAGCTAGCTACATCACAAAATATTCATCTATATTTAGCTGGCTATTTCAAAATATTTTTTATATAAATATGCATTATTATATTATATATTTATTCATAAAAATTATAACTGGTCAACACAATACTGTAAAATAAAAATCATGAGTGATATATCATGAAGAAGTTATGCAAAAGAATGAAAAAAATTTAAATAATGGAGTCATTAGTGAAGTATTATTTAGCTACCTGACAAAGCATGGATACACTCTGGGAACCACCCTTCGCTCTCAGAACAAACAATACTGATAAAGTAAGCGAGGAATACAATATCAAGCAGCTGGGCTCTTTACAACTTATTGCTGGGGCGGAGCCTCGGTTAGTTTTATCTATTGGTGGGCGGGAGGCTTTGAATTACCCGGGTACCTAAGTAGTGGTCGTTTTACTATTGCGTTCACGTCGGATATTTGTGGTGCGCACGCGTTGCTAGGTCCCAGCAGCCTTAATTTGGAAACTATGTTTTTTATTCCACAAATTTTGACTTCTTGAGCTTTCTAACAGCAACTTGCCAACCTAAATGTTTTCTTTATACTAACCAGATAGAATAAGCAATATTATTATAGGACAATAAATTATCCCACATATCAGACACTAAACCACCATTCTAATAAAATATTGTTCACCACACACAAACATCACAGCTGTGTCATTTTCCCATATCTTTGTATTCATGGGGAATCATAAATTATGCTATGAACATCTTTTTAGCCACCTGGTGTTTGCTTTATTGCACCCCTCTTTAATAGGATTCATAAGAACGTCAGAAAGATAGCAATGTCTATAAAGTAGAATTTTACTATTCAATACTCAATGAATACTTTTGATGCTACAGCTTCTGGCAAGTGAATAACGTTAAATAGGATATAAAATATTCCACTTTTTAAGTAGTCCTAGCTGATAAAAATCTACTTTTTCTAGAGAAATATGATGGAAACCATGGTTGTTATTTTATGTCTAATTACCAGCACTTTGGCGGACTATGCAGGTACAAATTAGTATTTTGTATTATAAGATAATTATTAACTAGTACAAAAGTGCAATTTTTGCAATTTATAGCGCATGATGCAGTTCATATTAGCTAGCTACAAGGCCATTTTAATGGGCTCTATGGGTACATAATGGGTATTAAATACTAAGTTGATCTTGTACTAGAAGATACCAAAGATCATAAGAATGTTTTGATTGAGTAAAAAATTGTAGAAAGTTAATCCTGAAATACACAGATAGTGAGTGCACTAGTATAGCTACACTGCAAATGATTAATAAAAAAAGAGCTGGCCTACTATCGAATAATAGCACGGGTAACCTGTGCTATTAGGGATCAATAGAGCTCGTAAGGCTATTGAAATAGCACTCCGATTTGCCTCGTGTTATTTTAATCACGTTGTTCGTGCTATTAATCCTGAATAGCACGGTTACCAGTGCTATCACACACTAATATACTAGGCCAGCTTTATAAAAACTACATGAGACTACAGTAAGTTAAAACCATTTACAGTGCGGCTACACTGTACAGTGTAGTCACTATTTCTGTACTTCAGGATAAACTTATTCTGGAACTTGCTTTTAACCGATGGCGCCACCTAATCGGCTGAAAAAAAAATCCGTTTAATACGGGTAGAGCTTCTGCGCTAATGAATGACGTCGTCTCCAAGGCTTAGAGCTGCATGCTTGCGCAGGCTCTGAAACAATGTAGAGATAGAGAAATTTGCAAAGTAAGTCCCTTTAATGTGCTAGAATTTTTTGTTTCGACTTAGTTTTCAAGAAAAAGATAGTCGATTTTAGCCGTTCGTACGATGATCCTTGTGCTAGTGCGCTACCAGTAACGCCCCTTTACCGCACGTTATAATCACGTGAGCTGAAAATTGCAGCTAGAGAGTGGCCGGTTGGCTTAATGTAGTACTACTGAAGTTGCAATTGTCGCGCTTTACGCGTGTAAGGGGGCTGGAGCTGATCGAGCCATCCCGCAGTTCTTATCAAAGAATTCTTCTGATTGGTCCCCTACCCTAGCCCTAGCCCTTGCGCGGCGCTATAATTGGTCACGCGCGGCGCTATAATTGGTCACATGATTTGATTAACCAATGAAATGAGTTTTTTGATAAGAACTGCGGGACTGTAGAGCTGATCTGTTTTAAGTAACAAGTTAAAATCAATTGTTCAACAGTAGAGTTAGTTTTAGGCTCGCTCGCCAATCAAAGCTAGCCTGCCTAGTTAGGTTACATAAAACTAGTGGTATGCTTGAGCTCAAATGGCAAGCGAGCCTGCCTTGTTAGATTGCATAAAAACTACAATATTGTATTATGCATGTATTTTACATGAAGTGGCTTTTATTTCATAGTGATAAAAATGGTTGTTTATATATATATAGCAGTTTTGACCATTAATTACAGCTAATAAATACAGAACTACTTTCTTACCTTAATTTCCTGATTAGTGATAAGTCAGTACTATCAAATTTAAGCCATTCTATTACCATTAACTCTTGAACAAGCTCTCAGCTACAAAAAATAATAAGGCCAGAGTTATTCTTGTAAATTTAGCTAAAAATATACAGTTCGTCCAGCTTAAAGAGTAGAAAGTACAGATCTCAAAACTTAGACTAGTTGCAATCACAATAAGCTTAGCCATACCGTTTTTGTGTTGTTAGATCCCAATCCACTCGAAACTAAGTCATATAAAACAGCATAAGTATAAGAACTACGCTATCTCCATAGACATTCCATACATTAAGCGCCATTTTTTTTGACGTCACAAATTCGTCCGTCCTACGTCACAACTCTAGTTAAACTTGAGCCGCGCCCTCACACGGCAGCTCCTATTCGGGAACTTTCCTTATTTAAGGGTGCCCTGCCACCGTAACCGCAAATTGACTGTTTTTGCTATGTCTTTATATTTCTTTTTCTGTGTACTGTGGGCTTACTTTGTTGTTACAGGTGGAATGAGCACCAATAGAGGACTCCAGCAAGCCAAATTTGAAGAATGAAGACCCGCCTGGGACGGAGATACAGCTCTGCACATGGCTACTATTCAGAGTTATTTCGAAGCGGCCGAAAGAGCTACTGCGCTCATTTTTTTTCCAGAGGTAGCCTGAGGGCTTCTTCGCAACATTACAGAGCCATATTTCTAATATCTATATTCTTTTTTTTTGTAAACAGTAAAATTTCATGCCGTTTTACTCGTGCGTTATTCTAAAAAAACTCTCTGTAACTTTATTCTAAGGGGGGTATTTTGCTTGTGCGCAAAATTTGGATTCAATTCAGTGATCCAGTTCCACGAAATATCAATTTTTATTTTCAAGTTGACAACTGATTCGCAATTTCACCCCGCCCCCCATAACGTTGAGCTCCGCGAACGCGCAATTATTTGGTAAGATAATCAATTAACTTGTGACAGCTCTAAAAAGCGCCCATTTGTAAACAATAATAAGAAATACAAATGAGCCGTGAGATGGCCGTTGTAACTTTGGAAATAGTTAGTCCCTCGAGCAAAAGTGATGGCGTATTCCCGATGTTGCTTGGAGTTGGTTGCTCATTAGTGGGAGCGGGTAGTTCAGCACAAGATTTAGACTTGTAGGCGATAGGGCTGAAGAGTATAGCGGTAGCAATCCCATGGAAAGAACTGAAGTGATGATGATGGAGTCTATACGCAGCGGAGTCTCAATACAAGGTTGGTGGAATTGTCGGAGCTGGTACCAGTCAGGGTGGAGTTGGTCATGGTTGAGACAGAGTTTTAAGCTGCTCCAATGGCTTCACAAGTACAGCTTCATTCCCCTGCAAGTATAATAGAAGGATGTTATTCGAAATGACTGTCTCAGACTAGTACACTACATACAAGTTATAGCAGAGAGACCGTTTGTGTCCACCTGCTTCGTGGTTTTTGGCGCCAAAGTTAATTGATTGTTTGCGTGGCTGGGTTACAGGCCATCTCCCGCGTTTTACCAGCGTGTCCAACATCCCCTGGTTTAGTTCACAAATGCGCAAGCGCAACACTCTGACATGTCGTCATTGAGATAAGAGCTTCCGCAAACGTCACAACTTACACCGAAAATACTAACACTCTCACAAAAGAATTTTTATTTCCCTTAATTTTCAAGATAGGGGTTTCAAATTCATATGGATTAAAATACAACTATTTAGGTATTTTATATTAAATTCCCAAGACACTTACTTCCAAATTGCAAAATTACCAGCTTAAAGCATTTGGGGAGTTTAGTTTTTTATAAAAAATAAAATTAAAAATAAGTAAAATAGTATTAAAATATAAAAATTTGGTACAAATCAAATTAATGAGCCATAGATTCAGTCTGCAAAATCTTTAGACACTGGAATTCAATTTACTCTTTTTCTGGCTTAAAAACATCAAAAATATCCTCCATTTATAGGGTCACTTCTTCTATCTATTACCACAGTTGTGACCACAAACCACAATTTTTTTAAACATAATCAATTTCAATATATATTCATTTGTGTGTGTGTGAAGTTTCAGCTTCCTGACATCAATCTGACTGCACATGTATACATTTAAAGAACAATTAACAAAAAACAGAACTTTCTACTCTTTAAGCTGGACTAACTGTACTAATCTCAGCTTCCCCCAAGTAATGGTAGTTTCTTTAGAAGCCTTTCTGATTATCAATGGCTCTTGACAACCAACAAGCCAAGGGACTCTTGTCAGCTTAAAAAAAAGGGCAAGTTTTTTTATTTAAGTTTGGCACAAGCTCGCTCCAGCACATCACTAGTTGAGCTACAAACGTTCAGAATGATGATTTTAAATATTTTATTATGGTACATTTTTTAATTCTTGGGCTGATTTTTGGAAAAATGCGAAGCTATCAGCTCTGGTTAGATTATAATGCCCAATTTGTCATGAGTTTGGCACAAGCTCACTCCAGCACATCACTAGTTGAGCTACAAACGTATTCAGAATAATGAGTGATTGAATTGAAGTTCTGCATTGAAACTATCAGTGAGTGTCATTTGTACGTTTAGCTTCTCTAATAAAGGCAGAATTTAATAGCTAGCTAATGCTTGTAGTGCTAAGGGTTGCACCTTTAGAGCTTCATTTTTAATTTGTGCACCAACGCCTAAAATATTAATTTTTTACACATACCCTTTAAATCTGGCGCTGATCAATTAAATTTTAATGGACTTATGTGGGTAGTATACCTCAAAAAGCTTTACAAGATATAGTTATTGATTATTTAATTAAGTTGGGTATTACCATGGTCCAATTACTAACAGAAATGCTTCAAGATACATTCTAATTGCTACATATTAGGTCAATTACTGTATCATAGGAATTGAGAAGTGAAAAGAGGGGGCTGAGTCCAGTTGCTCCTCAAGCACCTTTTCTTCTATCCCTGTGAAAAGTTTATTCTAACCCCATCATCCCCCTTCTCCAGTCCATTATATTGCACTATCCCAAACTATTATAAAGTATTTCTTTCCCCTACATAGAATTTTAGGGTTGGTAAAGAGTTCAGCTGTGCGCAAGTCAGACTGGACATGTGCAAGCCAGAATGGGTGTGCTCACAAGCATAACTCGCGGTGAGCCCGAGTGACAATGCTATGTAACCTAGTACTTTTCTCAAAACAAAAATACAACTTACCTAAAGCTTCTGTTAAAAATACATAGTTTATTGGTTTAGAGTAAAAAATGGATTATGTACATGCTACTATAATTGTCTTATTTGATCTTAATTACATCACATGTGTATTAGTTCCACCCCCGAACCTGGGAGATGTACGTTTATATGAATCTGAAATAGATCGCAGCAAAAATCCAGTAGCAATATCTGGAAAAGTTCAAGTATATTTTACAGATGGGGGTTTATCACCTCCATCCTGGTCCTACCTATGTCCTGATACTTTTCAAATTTCAGAAGCAAAAGTTTTATGCAAGCAAATGGGGTACTCGAATGGTAATCATTACTATGATAGACCATCAAATATCAGGTAAATTAAAGACACCAAATAAAATACAGAGATATATTAGAAACTTCAGAATTACAAAATTGCTACATTATATTTTAATTTAATAATGAATATATAATACAGTGCACTTGTTGCTGCTCTTTACTAATTATCTTCAGCATAATTTTAAATTAGTTAAAGGCGCTGTACTACCCAGACATAAAAATTAACACCTGAAATCTTTACCTCATCAGCACTTCCTTCATTAAATAAGCATGTATCTTTTATGAATGGCATAACCATACCAAATAAAATAATAAAATAATTCTTTATCCTTATGCAGTGACTATCCCACTTGGATGGAAGGTGTCCAATGTCCTCATCAAGATCCAAAGTACTCACACATATTGCACTGTAACTACAAATTTAAGCCCAATAGTACAGCCTGTCCTGGAAATTCTGATGGAAATTCTGATGGAAAAGTGGTGGGGGTCACTTGCAGTAAGTAAAATGTTCATTCACTGTATATATAAAATTTTAATTTTTGACCCTCAGCATGCATGTGTGAGAGGGTTATAGTAGTCATCCTGTCTGTTTGTCTGTCTGTCTGTCTGTCACCCTCTGATTTTGGAGATTACAGATAATTAACTGTTGATAGGTATGAACTTACTCAGAACGAAGATTGAGGACCTTTCATTGTGCTACTTTTTTTAATTTCAGGCTAATTATTGAGAAAATGTGAAGCTTTCAGCTGCGCATAGGTACCATCTTTTGTGGGTAACGTCCCCTAGCGTCACGTCACAATTACATGAGCATATAATTTCTTGCAGCCCCCAGTGTAGTTTGCTCTACGCTCAGGTTAACAAAGTTGAAAGAAGTGAAGTTTCGCACTGAAAATGTACCGGTGTGTGTTTCTGGCCTGTTTAGCTTCTCTTATGAAGACAGTGTTTCCACTACCATTTTCATTGTTCAAGCTATACTGATGCCTGATTAAAATAGCTAATAGATTGCTTGTTCTTTTGGTCTGAGATTATATTGTACTAGTGGTGCGCTCGAATAGCGCAAAATAGCGATGCGAGCAATGCATGCTCCCTGTAATTGCAGCTATTCCATGCATGCTTGGTGTGGCTACAAAATACTGTCAAAGTGTGAAAACAATAGTGGAAGCTTTTTTCTATGATGAAGCCTCCTGGTACCTAATCCTCAGGAATAGTCTAATAAATAAATTAGGAACATTTAATGGCTTTTCAAAAAGAAAGATTCTTTACTTTGCTACCTGTTTCTGTTTAGTTTTAGCTCTCCTCCTCCTTGCCCAGTCTTTTTCATTTCTTATCTCTCTCCTTACTAATTTTTCTTCTGGAGTTTCTATCGCCCTCAAAGCTCTTGACCGAGCGTTTCTAACGTTTTATCCATGCACTGGGCATCGCTAGTTCGTACGGCGGGTAAACAAAACAAAATGTTGCTAAGAAAGTTACCCGGCCCGCGCAAGCGCGTAGGAGAAAGGGTACACACGTACGCCCACACAAAAACAAAAACAATTTGTAGACCTAAATACTAGTGGTGCGCTCGAATAGCGCAAAATAGCGAAGCGAGCAATGCATGTTCCCTGTAATTGCAGCTATTCCATGCATGCTTGGTGTGGCTACAAAATACTGTCAAAGTGAGAAAACAATAGTGGAAGCTTCTTTCTATGATGAAGGCTCCTGGTACCGTAATCCTCAGGAATAAATAAACTAGTGATGTGCTCTAATAGCACAAAATAGCGAAGCGAGCGATGCATGTTCCCTGTAATTGCAGCTATTCCATGCATGCTTGGTGGTGTGGCTACAAAATACTGTCAGATTCTTTACTTTGCTACCTGTTTCTGTTTCGTTTTAGCTCTCCTTCTCCTTGCCTTGTCTTTTTCATTTCTTATCGCTCTCCTTACTAATTTTTCTTCAGGAGTTTCTAACGCCCTCAAAGCTCTTGACCGAGCGTTTCTAACGTTCTGTCTACTGGGCATCGCTACTTCGTACGGCGAGTAAACAAAACAAAATGTTGCTAAGAAGGTTACCAGGCCCGCGCAAGCGCGTAGGAGAAAGGGTACACACGTACGCCCACGCAAGAACAAAAACAATTTCTAGACCTAACTAGTGGTGTGCTTGAGCACAAATGGCGAGCGAGCCTAAAGACTATACTATTTTTATTGACTTCTAACACTGAAGCTACTGAAAATAAGGTCCAGTTTTTAAATTTAGCATACAGGGTAAAGGGATTTTAGTGCCATAGTAACCACTCCCTGCAACTGCTTGAATTGAAGGAAAAAATAACAACAACAAAACAATACACGTTATTTAAAAGTTTTCTTTGTGATATTCTTTAGCTAATAGTGTTGTAACACACACAATGCTTTGACACAACTGGACATGCACCTACACAGACTTACCTTGGCAGTAGTCTAGTGGACAATGTATTTTCAGGCCTAAAGACTTATATGAATGATTTGACTTCTAACACTGAAGCTACTAAAAATAAGGTCCAGTTTTTTTTTACTGATTTAGCATACAGGGTAAAGTGATTTCAGCGCCATAGTAACAACTCTCTGCAACTGCTTGGAAGGAAAACAACTACAACAAAACAATACACGTTATTTAAAAGTTTTCTTTGTGTTATTCTTTGGCTAAGTAGTGGTTGTAAACACACAATGCTTTAACACAACTGAACATGCACCTACACAGACTTACCTTCGCAGTAGTCTAGTGGACAATGTATTTTCAAGTAAAATACTGTTGCGCAAGGCTAATAGCCATGACAAAGAGCGCATTGACTTACCACCGCCACTAAGGATTCTCAGAGCTTGTTAATTGAAAAATACTGGAGCTGTGAACGCTTTACCTAACTTACGTAATTAAAAGCGCGGGCGAAAACAGAGGTCTCGCGTACCCCATAAACAGATAAATAAATAAATATATATAGCGAAATCTCGATTGAGTTACCCCTGATAGTGTCTCGCTCGCTTCGCTCGCTCGCCAAATATATATATATATCGCGAACTCATTAGAGAGTCAGCTCCGCTCGCTTCGCTGAATTAGGAACATTTAATGGCTTTTCAAAAAGAAAGATTCTTTACTTTGCTACCTGTTTCTGTTTAGCTTTAGCTCTCCTCCTCCTTGCCCGGTCTTTTTCATTTCTTATCTCTCTCCTTACTAATTTTTCTTCTGGAGTTTCTAACGCCCTCAAAGCTCTTGACCGAGCGTTTCTAACGTTTTGTCTACTGGGCATCGCTACTTCGTACGGCGGGTAAACAAAACAAAATGTTGCTAAGAAGGTTACCCGGCCCGCGCAAGAGCGTAGGAGAAAGGGTACACACGTACGCCCACGCAAGAACAAAAACAATTTCTAGACCTAAATATATATATATATATATCGCGAACTCATTAGAGAGTCAGCTCGGCTCGCTTCGCTCGCTTCGCTGAATTAGCTAGGTAGTGTTTAGTAGCGCTGAGGGCTCGCACCTTTGGTACTTCATTTACTTGCGTTCTAACCCACATTACATAAAACATGTATAGGATTAGTTTGAAATGTTACAGTGAAAAACATAGTTATATTCCAACTCTAGGAAATTATTGATAGCTGTAGCTAAAGCTCACTCAATTGTTGTGCCTTCTTTATTCACTCTGACTCTTCTCCACCTACAATTTATCACAAACTAGGTTATTATCACTGACTATAATTGAGTTAAAGTGTAATTATGCATGCTTCATGTACTTTTGAATACATACATCACAAAATGGGTGAATCCATACTCAACAATCTACCAAGCAGATTAAGCCATCCACAAATGCCAACTTGGACACTGGTGTCTTTGACAAAAGGATTCAACTGAAATTTTGCAGAGTCCACTGATTGTAAAAAGATAGCTAGTCTGAAGTGATTTCCTAAACAGAAAATCTCACTTATTTCCAAACCCTTCAGAGTATTTAGATAGTGATGGTGGTGTAGTGAATTACTATGTGCGTGCCCTAAGTATGAACACGCCCACATAGTCCCATTGGAGAAGGACCAGGTGTATGACCCCGCTGACGCAAGCAAATAACAAATGCAGCCGCTGGCGCTAGCTTGCAGCCTTGTCTGTCTGCCCCAAAGCGCGTGCTCCCACCGATAACAACTCAGTGAGTTTAGGTAATCATACAACAAGCAATAATACATAATCACAAAACCTATAAGGGAATGACTACAGGCTGAAGCCTGTGGTTTTAGCTAGGTATGAATATGATTAAGTACGTGGATCAGGTAAGGTAAGGTAAGTTCAATGGGAAGGTGATATATGAGTAGGTAGCTGGATGACAATGGGTGACAAATGTTCGTGGATGCCACACTGTAAACCAAAAGGTGTGTAGTTCACACCAAATTAAGCGTGAATCACTTGTAACAATAGTCACACCAAAGTATGGTGTGATGCTCACACCTCATTGTTTGGGTGTGAAGTACACACCAAATTTAGTGTGAATTCTCACCATAATCAGTATGAAATCATACTTACATTATTGCTGAATTATTTTAAGTTACATTGATTCTAATATTACATGTAAACATTATTTTCCAAAAGAGATTGTTGTAATCCCAGATCTCATTAATCAGAGGACTAAAATCTTAGTCAACTCTCTTATCTAGCACACAAGTGAACAAAACATTTATAAGGTAGATTACAATGATAATAGCATTGGTTTTTGCCTGCACATGAATATAATTAATGTCTGGTGAAGGGTCCATGCTATTCCATTAAGTGTGAATTTCACACTAAGTGTGCATTCACACTAGGAAGAAAGTGTGAAGGACACACTATGCATAGATGTTGGGCATTCACACCACCAGTTTGGTGTGAATTTGGTGGGTTTTCACGCTATAATTTTTACAGTGCAGGGCTTGCTTGGGCTTGATTACTTTGTCTGAGATGGAATCCCAGACATACTATGTGAACTGCCACACGAACAAACGCATTACATCATCATTATGTCATTGCTATCATTGTCACTTGCAAACTTTATAATTTTTGTAATCACCTCATGTGCTGTGTGTCAATTAGAATACTGTCGGCTAAAATTGAGTAGAGTGTCCCAGGCGAGTCTTGGTAGCAGAGTTGGGGTAGCTAGTATTAATCGTAGTTTTCCCTCCAAAACGCGATATTGGTTAGCTGGACGATCATTTTGCAGCATCATGACTGAGGAAGACACTTCTTGGTATCCTTCTGCTGCACTACTGGTTGCTGCTTCAACCAACAACATTAAACTTCCTCCATTTTGGCCCATGGACCCCATCGTCTAGTTTGCTCAAGTGAAAGCTACTTTTTCCCAACCAAACAACTTACCGCTCACAAGTCCAGGTTCGACTATGTAGTGGCATCCCTCTAACCGGAAGTTGCCACGGAAATATGGGATCTTGTGCTCCTCCCCCTGGAGAGCAATCCATACATGGTTTTGAAAGGCACTTTCATGAAGCACACGCAGCATCAGAACAGCCGACATCTTCAGCAACTCTTTCAAAGGGAGATAGGAAGCCCACACAGCTTTTGCGCTATATGTAGCAGCTTCTTGGTGACAGAGCTGATCTGGATGATATTTTTCTCAAAGAACTGCTTTTACAATAACTACCCAACAGTGTTTGGATGGTCTTGGCTGCTTCCCCTAGGGAAACTAAGCTTGGCAACCTGGCTGGGCTTGCCGATCATGTTGTCAAAGTGGCTGGTCACCCATTAATGTCAGCAAGCCTGTTGCACAACTTACACCTCCCAACCCACCTGATCAAGTTTTCACAATGACTCCAGAACTACCTTGTCAACCTACTGCGGCAGAGTTCAACCACATCCTGTCAGAGCTATTCTAAACTCCACACTACAGTGAAATCTCTTACTCGTGCTAGCAGTGTGTTATCACAATGTCGACAGAAGCCATCTCCAAGTCCTGCCTCGTCACTAAATCAATTTTGTTGGTATCATCGCAAGTTTGGCAATGAAGCTAGGAAGTGCAGTACACCATGCAAATACCAAAAGAAGCAAGCCAGGCACTAGCAACTGTGTGTCCCCCTGGTCAATCCTCTCGCAAATGTCATCTTTAGCACATGTATGATCCTACCAATCATCTCGTATTCCTCATAGACACGGGGGCAGCAAATAGTGTGGTTCCTCTATTCCCATCGACAGGAAGCATTGTCAACTCAACTTCAAGCTGTCAATGGTTCACCCATGGCAGGAAATCACTCACCCTTGACCTTGGCTCAACTTCAGAGCATTCCGATGGATGCTACCAATGACCTTGCTCTAGCCTATGACACTTCAACTCACAAGCATAGATCATTCATTCCCGCTAGCATCATCATCTAGTGTTCGCTGAACTCGTTCTCTCATCCTGGCATTAGAGCAACCCAGCATCTACTCACTGTGAGATTTGTATGGCCACATATCAACCATGATATCAGACAGTGGACTAGAGAGTGCTTATGTTGTCAACGAGTCAAAGTCAATCGACTTACCATGTTCAGTATTTGATTGGCAGTAAAGGAAGACAGCAAGTGTACTGCAGTAGAGCTAACTTTGTGGCAACAATACATATACTTTATGGGGTCTATGTTATAGTAGCGACTTGAATCCCAGTCCAATACCTATTCTAATGGCTATACTCTTCTAAAAAACCCTCCAACTCAGGGGTATAGGCAGAATTTTTAAAAAGAGGGGGGGGGGGGGTTTCGACCGATAGCTATTACTGTAAGGAAAGTTTCAGATGGTGTCCGTATTGATGTTAATGTGAATGAGAGTCAATGCATATAATCTCTCCACAGTTAACTATACCTTGATCACATTGTATTGATAAATTACCAAGAAATAAATCAATTCATTCGTATAAAAAAAATTATTCCAACATTATAGCTTTTTTTTTTGCAGTTAAATTATATATGAAATTTTTGCTCTATCTGGCAAAATCATAGAAATTATTTCTGGTCAAGTGAAATGTTGATAATCTATGAATATTGTTGGGCGAGCAAAGTGAGACTCTCACTAACGAGTCTCAGTTGAGATTTTGGTATAATATATATATATAATATCAATGGGCAAAATCTTAAATTTCCTGTAGCCACATATTTAGGACATTTCATGCTTTCACCACCTTTTCTGTAGAGGATAGGCTAAATGCCCTGCACTACGACATTTAGCCCTGTCCACTACTGGAAAGGTGGTGAAAGCATGAAATGTCCTAAATACATGACTACAGGAAACTCAAGTTTTTGCCCTATATATATATATATATGGCAAAGATCAAAGAGGTCAATGCGTGTCCACCCCTGGAAACTACTTAAAAACATAAACATTAGCATGGGTTAAAGAAATTCGGGAGAAAAGACTTTGAATTAATGGTAGGAAAAGAAAAAAAACGACAAAGAACCACAAATATAGAATGGGAGAAACGTTCGCAGTTAGTCTTCCAAAGTTATCCGAGTTCATTTATTCTTTTAACGGTGGTGGCAAGTTAACTTTGTCAATGCACTGTTCGTCATAGCTATACGCCTTACGTAACAGATTTGTTCTTACTTGAAAATCCAAAGTCCAATAGTCAAGTCACTAAGAGAATACAACAATGTTATATCTACTAGAGTTCTTGTTCAATAGAACATGTTGAACGGAGTATACTTTGGAAAGGCAACTTGCTTAAATGAAACCATTAGTTTAGCGATCCTTACCCGTATAATCCTTGGAAATTTGATTGCTTACCACTTGAAAATCCTTTGTCCAATAGCCAAGTCATGAAGAGAATACAACATAGGTCTTTTGCTGGTATATTGGTGAACAAGTATGTATAAAAGTGTTGTGTGTTGATAAAAAATAGCAATAAACTAAACAAAATACTCATAGCATTCAAATTTAAATTTTAGTCCGACCAGCTCGTTCACCATTTGTGCTGAAGCACATCACTAGTTAATTTTTAAGGGGTGTTCACCTGAACCCTTTAAGTTCCACCCCCCCTCCCCACCCCATTTTCCCCTGTGTAAGCTGCTGCAACCGGAAACCATCTGGCAGCTACATTAGACTATTCTACATGAAGCATGTCAATTGGTCTAATGTTGCAACAAGAAAGAGTAGATTGTAAGATGTAGGTGAACCAAAGTGGCACTTAAGCATATTGAACTTTGTCATTTGTACTGGAGACTGCAAGTTGGTAGTATAATTGTTTTTTAATGTTTTAGTCCTCTAATCCTCTCTAAATTACCAGAGTAAGTTATGCCTTGGGTAAAATTGCTTTGTAAATGTGATTCCTATTGCAAAATTAAAGCATAGTAGACACTCAAGGGATGGAAAGGCAGCCACCATGAAATTGTCACACCACCCACCATAGTGAAATCACACTTCCCTTTCAATCTTACTAAAGTATGTATTAATCATGCAAACAATTTCATGCTTTTCTCACAAAATGTATAATTTATAAATAGCTGCTTCACTATAACTAAAAAAGTACTTAATATCTTACCACAAAATTTCATGGTTTGTATATAAACAATAATTATAATTTATTATGTACTGAACAATACCTAATACTTGTTACCACATAGGAAATGCATGCTTCTAGTTTTCTTGAGCTCAAGTATAGTGTTTCACCATGAGGTTGCATATACCTTGCAGAGTTACACCAGTAAGAGTCTTGCTTCTAGCTTGCCAATTATAA
>WLWD01002567.1_pt1 | contig 24634 bp, 17 predicted proteins | sample 6712731 | NCBI WGS metagenome assembly WLWD01 (sample SAMN12718690, study PRJNA576275) | sponge metagenome | isolation source: marine sponge | host: Mycale hentscheli | place: New Zealand: South Island, Marlborough, Capsize Point | collected 2014-11-01 | reverse complement strand
GACTGCTTCTTATGGGAAAAGATGCTCTGCGACCAACATTGCCAGCAAGTAGTTCACGTCTTGGTGCTCTCTCTCGCTTAGGTCTGCTTCTGGGCTCATTAAAGCTAGGCATTTCTTCTTCATAGAAGCGCTGATTGCTTGTAAAATAATAAAATGGGAGTGCCTTGTCCATTCTTTTGGAGAATTCCAAGCATATTTTTCTCCATTCATAATAAACCTGCAAACCCAAACTATAATTTTGATTACAAGTAATTAAATTACTCCTACTTGCTAACCTGCTTCAGAGTAAAATCCTTTCCAACACAGTCCCTAATGACACTGAAAAAACATTCAACATCATCTGTAGTTGATGACCGTGGATGTTCAATAGGTAGACTATGAGCTGAATTGAAATGGTTTCGCCATTCCCTGGTTTCAATACTTGCAATAATTCCAATCAGGGTCTCCCTGGTAAAGCCCCTAATTCTATCAGTGGGCCTGCACAAAGTACATACATACTATAGAGATAGTACTGTGCTTGTATATGACATACAAGCAGTTTTACCTGTTAACTTCTAATAGGCTAAAGTCCTTTAGCCCATCAGCATACCATGGCATAAGATCTTCGTATATATACTCCTTGAAGTCCTGAAGGAACTGCTGCCTTTGTGTTTCTTCAAGTCCCCTTTCATCAATTGCTCTCCTCCAATTTCTTATTATAGATAAGTATTTTGCTTCAGTATTATAGCTACTACTTGTCATAAAAGCTATAACACCTGGACCAAAAAGACGCTCTACATCTTGTACAGACCGTTTTCTTACTCCAGTCAGAGCAGGGTATGTGAGACCAGTACCAGGACTTTGTAGAGCCTCCACAAACTTCTCAAGGCCAATACTGTCAACACGTCCTCGCCTTAGACTAGTAGCAATTCTCTATGAAATTACACAACAAACTTTATTAATTTTGGAAATAGCTTCATAAAGTAATTCAACCTTGAACAAATGGCCTTCATCCTCCCTTTGACAAAATAGTATTCCAGTCAATGGATGAACTTCAGGGATGTGGAGGTGATTGTCAAATGGAACTCCATCAGCAACAAACTTCTTGATCTTAGCAGTAAATTCAAATTGTGCCAAAATTGACCTGAGTTTGTCTGCAGTATCTTCCTCCTTGCCTTTAAATTTATAACATTTGCTATTTCCCCATGAAAATATGCATATTTTTCATTTACCTTGAATCCAAGTGTGATAAGAATAGCCTGAAGGGACTGTTCGTTGACGCAACCGAACAATGACATCTTCAATGGAGCATCCTTCAGATAGCCAGTTAGACACTTCCCTTAGCACATCTGGACTAATGCAACTTTTGCTGTTTAGGCATTTGACAGATCCATCTGGCAAATCTATGTGATTATAGCATTAGAGCAAGTGCAATTAATATAGCTACACTTACTGATTGGTGTAAGCATTTCCATAAGCTTGCCCTGAGATAGAGACCGATACTTGCTGCGCACAGAAGATTTAATCTCAAAAATTGACAGGGGTCTTTTGTATCCCTTGGATCGAAGAGAATTCCATTCTCCATTTGTAGCAAATCCTATAAGATAGCAAACAAACAAAAAACCTACTACTTAGGTTGTGATATCCACATAGCTATATTTACCAGCTACTCTCATTCCTCGTCCAATCATTGCTTTTACTACTTCATCACAAATCTGACGAACAGCCATGTCTCCAAGAGAGGTATATGCCAAGCACTGAATAGGAAGAGCATAAGGCTTGCTGTTGCGCTCCTCAGGACTAATCATTATAACCAGAATATGTGTTGCTGGTGTGCGCTTGTACTTCACTACTTGCTTGACAAATGTCAAAATAATTTGTCGTAAGGAAGATAACTGTCTTGCAAAGTTGTCAGTAATCACATCATAGCCTGGCTGCAGTCGCTTGGCCTTCATGTTTCCACATTCTAAAATGATCTTCCTTCCATTTTCATTTAGACTCTCTAATTCCTGAACTTCCCAAGCCAACTGAAGCAAAACTTTCTCAGCTGATTTTCCTTCTTTTTCCACAAGCCCCATGGGCATCCTCGTCACTGGGAATCTTGATTCAGATTCATCCATCCGATTAGTACCCACTCCTTTGGCCAAATTATAGAGTACATTTGACCTATTTCCAGCTTTCAGCTTACTCATTGCTGAAGCGGATAATTCAAGAAAATCTTCGCCTAATTCTGTATTCAATTTCTCCTTGCAATACTTTGAAAAGGCAACAGACATTGCATGTAGATCATTCTCAGACTCCCTCGTAGCTGACAACATGTTAATTTGAGCACCTAAATAGCTACAACTGTGTTCAGTTTGTACTCCAACATCAACCAAATCAACACCACTACACCCAGTCTGAACTGCCATAGATGTTTTAGAATAGCTGGTTTGCACTCCTACTGACATAGCTGTGGAAAAATAGAAAACTTCAGCAGTCTTGGGAGAATCGAATTTCTTTTTAAGCCATTTAACCACCTTATATCGGCATGAAGTATCTATTACAAAAAAAACTCTAAAGTAAAATGCAACATTAGTAATATGTAACATATATCACTGTACCAGATCGTTGATGTGAAGTGCCAGCATGTTCTTTGATATAGACTGCTGCAGAATTCCAAAATTCCATTCTGTGATGGGCTGGCCACTCCAACTCCTTGCACTGCAGCACATACTGCACAAGAGCTTTTATTTCAGCCATGCTCCAGGCATTATGCTTGGATGTATCTGTGGTACTGTTGAATATCTTTATTAAAACTGTTGCCTAGTTTATTGTTTTATATTACAAACTAAGTTCACCTGTCATCAGCAACCTGAACTGCAATGGGTTCACTTCTCACTGGCATCCTCAGTCTTCTCTTTGCATGCTGTGAAACATGCAGAAATCTCCTAGGCGTTCTCTTGCTCAGTTGAGTTGGTGTCAAGAACGTAGGAGAGCCTCTGGAGCGCTTCTGAGCCATGATTCGCTGCACAACTACGTAAACTATTGCAGGTTCCAAAAGGTTCCAAAACGCACCGTTTTCCACGCCCTCGTTCGGCGTAGTGATGACTCATAATGACGCGCGACCAACCTCCTCTGGGAAAACTGTAGCGCTTATTGTAACGTAAAGAATCGTCGGAAAATGGCAGATTTGAACCGAGATCAAATACGAAAAGCTAAGGAAGCCATTGAGGTGCTTTCAAAGGAATGACTCTTCTGAATCAGGCTCATCCTCTACGAATAGAACACTGAAAGTAAGTTGGATATGATTTCAGTATTATGTCAGGATAACTAGACATTGTTGCTCTGGCAGAACTTATTGGGAAGGGAGGGAACGGTACATAGCGTTAGAAGGGAAATTTGTTTATCTATTGCATGCACTATGCATAATGGTAGAGAAGTGTGCTGTATATGTTAACCAAATTCTTCACTTTCTTCTATATGTTTTTAAATAAGGTATTCTTCATGCTGCTGATAAAGCACTTAGTGCGTTGAACAAGATACGAGCTGGCACAGACGGATGTCCATACCAAAGGGCCAAGTGAAACGCTCGCTAAAAACTTTATTTAGAAAAGATAACAAGCGTTCAAGACATCAGATTGCTTGGAAACATACTTTGTTTGTTTGGCGTACAAAGATCAGAATCGAATTCCAACAACTGAATTCAGTGGAGTAGGAAGATGAAAAATGTTGGGGGGGGGGCAAAATGGTAGGTCTGCTGTGCGATATGAAAAAACAATAATTGAAGCTTTATTAGTTATTTTATTGGTCTATTAGCCACAATAAATTATTCTAAATTCCAAAATTTTAAACTTTTTGGCACACTATACAATGCTTTAATCAGTAGAAATGATTAAAAAAAGGTATAATAGAAGCACTAAATTTTTGCGATGAATTTGATAGGATTCATTATAATCGTTATTTAGTGATTTCACTGATGGAGGCAACTGTATGGAGTGCTGAAATGTTTAAAATTTAAGGCAATTTATTTTGGCCAGTGGTGTTCAACAATAGGTAATATGTCAGTATCTAGCCACACACGACTTTTTAAAGTAATAACATTGATTGATCAAAACAACAATAATAATAATAATGATGATAGTAATAACAACAATGATAATAATCAATACATCAATACTTTCCAAAAAAGTTAATTCTGCGTTCATTTATTTGTACAAACTCCTTTGCGATAGTATGTAAATCCAGTTCATCAGTTTTATCTTGATGAACGTGAAGCAGGACACAATGGTTTAATCTTGATTGAGTCATCGAACTTCTCAGGTAAGTCTTAATTCTTTTTAAGGCAGAAAATTACGTTCAGCACTTGAAGTTGTAACAGGAATAGTGTAGTACAATTTTAGTAGTTTGTGCACTTCTGACAACAGAGTTTTGCAAGTTGGATTCTCATTAAGCACTTGACAAATAGTGTGCACCCGTGTAACCTTTTTAATGGAAATTCCATCTAGTAATGAACACTTAATCACATCAGGAAGCATTTGAAGGTGCAGTTTCAGTTTTTGCATATCAATATCACCATTGTACATTTCTTGAATCTTCTCAGTTATAGCTACAGACTTGCCATTAGCACTGTCTAGCAATAATTTCTCAACAGTTTGTGCAAAAAGGAAGTTTTGCTGTCTGAAACGCCTCTCTAGTTCCCCCTTAACAGCATCAATAACTTCAAAATATTCTTTTCTATACATATCTTCAACAGTAGTAAACTGGTGCTGAGATGTACCATCATTTAGTCGTCTTGGAATGCGTCTTTGCCTTGGTAATACTGGGGGATCACACTTATCTTCAGCTGCAGATTTAACTGATTCAAAAAACTTAGTAAAATGTTCATCATTTCGATAGTTATTGAGAGCTTCAATACTTGCATTAACAGCGGTAAAGCAATCATCAACATTTGTGTCAACTCCTTGAAGAGTAACTGATAAGTTTTCTGTTATGCTAAAAATAAATACCGATAGTTTCAATCCAAAGTATGTTTTAAATTTCTCCATCAAAGCAAAATTCCACTTGCTCGTCTGGAGCAGTCATCAGAACCATGATGTGATGCTGTTTCCATAGTTTCTTGCAAAGACTCGTAATTATTCAAAATACTTTGCATTGCTCCAGTGCGAACCATCCACCTAGTAGGGCATATGGTTCGAATCCCACAATTCGTGGAACAATCTTGCTGCCTTTGGACTGTTTCAAACAGTACTTGTCGTTTTGGAGAATATTTGATTAGTTGTATCAATTCCATAGCAAAATTTAGTGCTTCCTTGATGCAACTACTTCCCCTAGCGATGTCTTGTAAGCATAAGTTCACACAATGAGCCAGGCAATGAACAGAAATTGCTGCTGGGTTTTCACTCTCAATTTTTTTAGCTACACCATTAATACACCCTTGAAAATTTGCTGCCCCATCGTATGCCTGCCCTCTACAATTTGCTATAGGAATACCAAGGCGTAATAAACAATCCTTAATAATCAAATGAATATGTTCTGCTGTGGTCTCATCGAGTTGAGCAAGACCAAATAAATCTTCTTTGATTTCATATGACTCACTCACAGTTCGGAGAGTAATAGTCAACTGTTCTCTGTTAGAAATATCCCTTGTTTCGTCAGCTAGTATAGAGAACCAACGATTTTTATGGACATCAGATAATAGTGAAAACAAAACCTTATTGGCCATAAGCTTAATCAATTCATTTATAACTTCAGGAGACTGATACTTGTTTTCTTTAACCCAGTTACACTCACCCAGTACTTGTTTGAGCAGTACAGTCAAATTGGAGCCACTACTGTGATCATTTCTGACAGATATGCCTTGGCGTACCAAAAAAACGAATTCCAGCCAGTTGATTTAAAAATCTCTGCCTCCTATTTTTCTGAGTTACATTACACTAATCTTTAAGTAACTCATTGATTGGAGTGACACTTGACATAATATGTGCAGATAGAGCATCTCTGTGAGCTAGAGAGCTTTCATGCTGTTTGAAACTTGATGTGCCTTTCTTCCAATTAGAGAAGCCGGTAGTAGAAAATGCTGGATCAGCTTTTGTGCTCATTACAGACACTTGTGATCTAAGAGCTGCTCTACAGTAATAGCAGTACACTTTTAGAGATTTTGAACATAAATGAAGCCATTTGTAGTCTTCGAACCACTTAGCTAAGAAGCGGCGTTTCTTTATGCAACTTCCGCTTCCATATACTTTTTCAGTCTTCTGGAGCAAAGATGGGTCAGTTGGTTGACTAATATCTCCAGAACAACAGCTACATGAACCATCTGCTGCACTAGACTCATTCATGCTATTTTCAATTGGATCACAGGTAGTGCAAGAGGTTTCTTCCTCATCACTGATCATGGTATCCTCCATCACTTCTTGCTCTACACAGTAATGGATAAATTTTAGCTGATTATTTCATATATGGCCAAGTACTTACCTGTTTGAGGTTGAGAATCTTGTGAATTTGATGCTCCCACTGAAGAAAAGAAGGCTTTAAGACTAAGCTGACCAGAATCTAGCTTTATCTTCTTTTGAGCAGCCATATTTCTCAACTGACTGATTGCATGCATGCCAGTTACTTACAACTGCAGCTGCCTCTTAAACCACAACTTAAAAGCATTCTAGTTATTAGTATGTGTGAATGAATAGGACACAGTAATGTGGTATTTAACAAATTGACTATTCATAGCCATCATGAGAACAGCATTTTGAGAACAGTATGATTGATACAGTAAAATTATTGACAGAATTATAGGCGAAGGGGGGGAGGGGGGAAACTACCACTTGCCCCCCTATTCTCCCTGTTCCTACTCCCCTGATTAGTGACAGACATAATTGACTGCACTTTCCATTGCACTTATAGTTGGGAGAGACTTGACAACAGTTGAGTTACTTCTAAATGCAGCTGCCCCTTAATTTAGCATAGCTAAAACAAAAGTCTGATAAACTTCTTTCTCCAATACTTCCATATGTGCCCTAAAAGTGTTTCAAAAAATGCCTCATTACTCATTAATTGATTGGCCAAATTCATGTGATAGCCGGCAACTAATTGTGATTTACAAAACTGGAAAGAAAGTTTTTGTAAAGATAATGCTGCAGAATAACTAAAGCTAAAACATACACTCCTAGTTCTCTCTCTTGATTATGATTTGAAGAGTTTAAAATAGTAAAATAATTGCTCTCCTCAGAATGAAGGCTGAGAAATCACACTTACACTCATAACACAACAGTACTCATGATTTATTCTCACCACATAGTAGAATCTATTGTCAATGAATGCTATTTGTAAAAAAAGGACATAGTTGCCTATTAAAACACCAGCTACTTTAAAGTAGACAACAACACTAGTGTTCAGTTAAGGTGTATTTATATATATATATATATATATATATATATATATATATATAACACATTAAACAGCTTTTGATAACAGTATTTTATAAATTCTTGCCAGAATTATATTTACTGTTAGTATTACAAATTAGTGCCAGAATTATTGGGGGGGTAAAACCCTCATTTACCCCCCCACTAAAAATATTGGGGGTCCTGTGCCCCCCTACCCCCCTTGTTCCTACTCCCCTGGAATTGGAAAAAGATTAATTATATGAGGCAGGATTAGGCACTAAAGATATAGAATTTTCTTCCATAAATATGAAAAGAGTTCCGTGATGTATTAATGCAGTCTTATCCCAAGCTAATTCAAGAAAGCTTGAGTCACTTTCAAAAAGTGTTTATTCTTCTCCAGCGGCACTGAAGGAAAGAATGGCATCTTCAAAAGCCTACATGAAGCCAGTCCAAAAGGATTTAGATTTACAGCCAGTTGTCTATCTTCCTCAAGGGGTAAGTGTTAGTATTGTGTATTTTCATTATGTTGTGGTATTTTTTAAAGTTATCTAAAGTAAGAGGGATTTACATTACAACTTATGGTTTTTCCCTTACAAACATCATTTTAATTTGAACGGACTAATATTGAACAATAATATGGTTTGAGTAACTATTATCTGTACCTTAATATTTCATTCTCTTTTCGTTTCTCACTGACAGCTCCCTTTTTTAACAAAATTTATTTATCCCAACAAATGCAGCATGATTTTTCACTTTTTACCTTTGTATTTTCTTAATCATTAGCCGGAAGAAAAATGTCTAAACTGTGGAATGTCATTTCCTCTAGAAGAATTGACAGAACATGTTGGTCACTGTGAGAAAGCTCTGTAAGTTTCTATAGTATGAAGTCTCTTGTTCAGGTGGCTTGGAACCATGCAGGGAGTGCCTGATACTCTATCGTATTTTAAGTCAATATTGTAACTTTTATTTAATTGTCTGTTACAAATTATACATAATATATGAAACAACCAGGAAAATTAATCCCCACAGTTCAAGCTCAGCATAGTTAGGTGAGCTTGCTTGCTATTACATGTTGCCAACTGTCCCGAAACGTCCGGGAAGGTACCGGAATTATTAGCTCTGTCCCGTCCCGCCATAGAAGTGCAATATGTCTATTATGTGTCCCTGAAGCTCCATAGTTGGTTCATTTGCTCTTACTACACTTACCTCTTTGTATCTATGAATTTAGGCAGAGCAGGGCAGCATTTCTCCCTTAGTAATTTATAGTGAATGCATTCACTTTCAAACTCGTTCAAACTTAACCGGTTAGAGTGTGCATTTCACAACTAAAATTGCAATTTTCAAAGAATTCAATCTGAAGTGAATTTACACCACAATTAGTCATCGGCGATTATTACCGATTGAACCTGAATCAACTATAGTTGTAGCCTTGATGTCACTAAAGTTCAATAGTGATGACTGTTGTCATGAAGTACAGTATGAACAGGAACTATTTAAGATTTACAAAAAACCTAACTACTAGCACTCACTTAGGCAAATCAATTCTGTTTTTCTTTTTTATTTCGAACTATAGTTGGGTGGGTGTGGTTTGAGGGTGTGGTTTGTGTCCCAGAATTCCATTTTGAAAAGTTGGCAACTATGCTATTACTTTGCTGAGTTTGTTCAAGGAATTGATTTCTTATGACATGTTGGAGTAAGTTCTTGTGGGATACAAATTGCTTTCAAGTAAAACCTCTGAACAACAACCCGCCTTGGGGGCAGGCCTGTTGGCCTTTGTTGAGAGGTTGCCCTGTCTTCGGAGGTTTTTATTTATTATTTTCATTTTCAGCACTATTCAATGGTATAAATAGTATATATTAATTACTGAGTTGGGATAAAGGAGTCTAGATGTTTATTGAGGTCTTTAATAGTCCAATAATGAGACTTGCCAAATGTACTGCTCAAGTGACCTTTTCAGGAAAATGCTGCACATCTCCAGCAGGGCCGTAGCAAAGGGTGCGGCCGGTGCGGCTTTGGCCGCACCACTTTTTTCTCAACTCTAATTTATTATTCAGCGCATGCGCAGATACACTTTGGAATACAATGACATGTAAGGTAAGGGTCGGCGACACCGGAGCCACGCGCACGCAAGACCAGTACCGCAAGACGCAAGACCAGTAGGCTTCGAAGCTGATGAGTGCTCTAACCGCGGAGGTTCCTGAGAAACCATACCAGCCAAAGGAAGCAAGTCTATGGTCTGCTGCAGTTAATCTTGGTGATGCCAGCTACGAATGCATCCTCCGAAAGATCTTTTAGTGCTTTGAGACGCATAAAGACGTATTTAAGATCTACTATGAAGCAAGAACGTCTTAATTATTATTTTGATGCTTCTTCACATTCATAAAACAAGAACAGATGAAATAGATTTAAAGTTTATTGTCAATGAATTTATAGACGAATCCGAACACCGTAGCAATATTTTTTCAAAGTTTTAAGTTCATAGCATTATTGTTTTAAGAACTTTAATCATTTATGTAACATCTATTGTAATAAAAATTTTGAAAATTGTAATGTTCATAATATTTAAAATTAGAGGTCCTTTTTACTGGTTTTATTGCTGTATCCACTTGTGAATTCAGTGATTAAGCCACTTTCCCCCTGCAATAAGTTCAAACTTACACCCACAAACTATTAACCACACCCATTTCCAGAGCCGTACCACCCCAAAATTGCTTGCTACGGGCCTGTCCAGTGAAGCTATGGCTTCTTTGAATGTTTTATATACAGGTTCAACTTGATTCATATTCCATAACTTGACTGTCACTTTCATTCCTCCTTATTCTACATTTTTTCTGGTGTCTTTTTTTAATTTTTTATTGGCTCTTGCAGCTTTAGCATAACATTTTCATTCTATGAGTTATCATCCACTACAACACTTCAATTTCAGTTGTCACTATTTGGAACTCCTAGTACAGAAATGTTATTGGCAGCATTACCTGGTTCATTACTGCCTGAAAAATTGTCCCTTCAAATAGATTCAGTTTGCAGTTTTTCTCATAATAAATCCAACCTTCTTTTGAAGACTTACAGCTTCTCTTTTAAAATTGGAAGTCACAGTTATTACTACTGCCAGCAGTATTATGGTAGTAAGTCGACCTTTGAACTACAAGGAGTCGTATATTATAGCTAAAACTAATGGTTGCTGCGAGTCAGGTAGTTACTGCAACTACGACGGTACACCATACGTGGATGTATGAGAACCTAGAGGTTCTACAGTCTAGAGTTTGCTCCAAGACATTCTCCCAATGTTTAAATAGAGATGTCAACAAGGCGTTTGTGGAAAGTATGTGAACAGGGATGGTGGCTACGGACTTGAAATAGATAACGCATTTATTGCTCATAATGGCCCACTATTGTAAAGAGACATTAGAGCCATTAGAAAATAGAGCTAAAATATTATAGCTAGTAATTACTTATAAAAAATACCTGGCCGTTAGTAAATGTTTTTCTCTACCCGTTGTTAAAAATTTGGAGGTTGTCGCTGTCTAGAGGTTGCAAAACTATTGTTTCTAGGACTGGCTGTTGTTGAGTGCTTGACCATTCCTTGGGGACACGCTTGTTGGGAGAGTTTATTTTATTTTAAATTTTGGTAAAGATTTTGACAACCCCCCCCCCCCCCCCCCCCCCGCACTATTAGCTAATTCTACTTTTGGTAATTAACAGAAGAGTTAGTACTATAGCGTGCAAACGGAGTATAACAATGTCAAATTGGATCAATCATTTCCCTCACAAAGTTGGTTTCCTTCATTTTGGAGCACCCTAATTTTTTTTTATTAGTTGCCCATTCTTATTTTAGAGCTGAGCTAAAGGACAATATCAGTGTAATCAGAGAGTCAATGGAAGATTTGTGAGTTTTAATAAACAAAGAAATTGTAAACATCATAACTTTTTTCTTACTAACATTAGATCCATTGTTGTTGAAAGTAGCTAGTGATGATGGTGAAAATACTGAAGATGCTCAAGTAGTTGGGAACGATTATTATGTGAGTTTTGTTAATCAATATGTTGTGGACCTGCCCACATGAAGAAACAGATGGAGTCAAAGAGACAGTGTTATGTGTGTGTGTATGAACTGTAATTCATTGTGTGCGCATGTCAAGAGACTGTTTGTGTACGTTTCCTTTTATGGTCATGTTTTGTGGAGTTGTGGAACCTCGTGCGTTGCACGAGTTGTTTTCTGTTGAGTTTTATGGGCGGAGTTTATTACTCATATAAAAGCCGCCCCCATGTTGTTGGAAAGTCAGTGTCTGGATAATCTTAAAAATAAGTTTTACCTTGACGGTTGCTGCGTCAGCGCTGGGAAGCCATTCACTCTGGTGGCAGCGATCATTAAGCTGTCCCCATAGTTGTGCGCCTTACGTCTGCGGAGGGAAGGGCCCACATACGTGAGTTGAGACTATTCAATTTTCTTCTGTAAAAGGATAACAATTATGGAGTCCTATCTGAGTTCAATGAAAGTACGTGTGGTGTGGCTAACTAGACTTGCACATAATGTAGCATATCTTACTCTGGGTGATGTGCCGAGTGTTTCCAATGCTCTAGTTGAGTATCATTGTCTGGTTAAGGTTAAAGCAGCTATAGATCAATTCAGAAATGGATTGAAAGCTTTAGGTGTTTTGGAAATGCTCCATGAGTGTCCAGCTATCTGGAAGCCGTTGTTTGTTCTTGATGCCACTCAACTAACTGCTGGTATTTTATTTAAATATTTTTTTCAAAAATTGACATTATCGTAACTTTCTTTTCTAGAGAATATAAAGAAAGTGTTTAAAACAAATAGATGGTGCTTCACTATCCAAGCCCAATGGTGGGATTCTTTCTGCACCTGAGAAAAACACCAGAAGATCTTTTAAGGTGCATGAAATGCAACCAGCTATAAAGCAAAAGTCGCTCATTTCAAAATTAATTTCAAAATAAAATTTTTATTAGCTAGATAGCTATAATTATACCTTCACAATCATCCAAAAAGTTGACAAAATGAATCCATGCTTGTTCTTCTGCACCCCTGTACCTTGATCCTGATTCACTGTAAGAAACTAAACACTTCCTCTGTCCATTCCACACTGGGGGTGTTCTAACATAAATTGAGCAACTTGAACATTCTCCCCACCCTAATCAGAACGCACTCTTGAGGGAAGTCCGTATTCATGCACTGCTTCCAAAAAACATTTTAATACTGTTCCAGATCGATTGTTAGTAGAAACTCTGGGGTAAGTTATTAATCGACTGTACCCGTCAATTCCACCATGAATAACCAAACCCCATCGGATTAGTTTATGGTATCCATCAAGATGCCACAAAGAATTTGGTGCAGGCACTGAATACTCAAACAGCACCCTCAAGCATAGGTGCCAACTGTCCCCAAACTTCGGGGACGGTCCCCAAACTAGGAGCTTTGTCCCCATGTCCCCAAAGGAGTACTGATTTGTCCCCAAAGATCTGACTGAGCACATTGTGGTTTCACAGTTTAGCACATTTTGCATTGTTGTTTCATGGTTCACGTCAGTGTTGTTTAGGTTTAGCGATTCCAGACTTTCTTAGTTTTAGTTATTCATACTAAAAAAATATCTTGAATGCTTTGTTTTAGTTTTTTCCCCAAATTCTCCCTGAAGATTTAGTTAGTTTTTAGTTTTTCTTCAATACCATGTAGAAGATTTAGTTAGTCATACTATCAATTGTCTTAGTTTTAGTTAATTTATGTTGCCTCTCAAATTCTGCAATAATGAGACTCCTTAAAGAACGTTGTTCATGTAGTTTTCCCAAAGAACTTCAAAAATGGCATATTTCTGTGAAAACCTGGGTACTAGTGGTGTGCTTGAGCACAAATGGCGAGCGAGCCTAAAGACTATACATTTTTATATGAATGATTTTGACTTCTAACACTGAAGCTACTGATAAGGTCCAGTTTTTAAATTTAGCATACAGGGTAAAGGGATTTCAGTGCCATAGTAACAACTCTCTGCAACTGCTTGAATTGAAGGAAAAAAACAACAACAAAACAATACACGTTATTTAAAAGTTTTCTTTGTGATATTCTTTAGTTAAGTAGTGGTTGTAACACACAATGCTTTGACACAACTGGACATGCACCTACACAGACTTACCTTCGCAGTAGTCTAGTGGACAATGTATTTTCAAGTAAATACTGTTGCGCACAGCTTATAACCGTGACAAAGAGAGCATTGACTTGCCACCACCACTAACTCGAATAGAAATGGAAGTCCCTTAAGTTTTAACTGCACCCGCAAAAGAATTCAAAACGGTAAACAATTCAATTTCTAGGGTGATACGGGTACTGATCGGTAAACCAGAGGATTCTGTTTAGTGCAATTTGGGACGGGGTCGACCACGTAACTAACACATAAACGCGAGGGTCAAAGTACAAAATGACATACATACGTCCATACATATATACAAATAAATAAATAAATAAACATCCCCGATTTTCGATTGTGTTACCCCTGTAAGTGTCTCGCTCGCTACGCTCGCTCGCCAATTATTAATAAAGTATGGTATTTGTTATGTAGTTTAGAGAATAATTACTTGATAGGAATTTATATTTTCATTTAATAATGACATAATTCAAGGTGAATTGTTTACAATAAAATTTGCTTAGTTTTAGTTTTTGTCATCCACTCTACTGGTAGTTTTAGTTATTATCGAATTTACTGTCTTCTAAAATAATTAGTTTTAGTCTTTTCATAAGCCTAGTGCTGGCCTAGTGTTGTACACGCAGAGGCCAAGATTGACTCTGCACATCTGTGCACCTGAACCTTTCTTTGTTGTTTTTCATCCAGATATTTTCTTTGCTATTCTTCACTATCTGCCTTTTTTCTCTACAGCTTAGTTTTAGTTATTCTTACCAAACGTTAAAATACCCCAAAACTAAGGGGTTTTGGTTTTAGTTTTAGTTAACTAAAACAACACTAGTTCACATGCCATGTACTGAGAAATTGCTCACAGAATGCAAGAAAGCTACTTCCTAAGCTGTAAAACCCAACTAGAATGATTATTGATGACATAATCTTTATTACATAAAGGGGTGTGGTTTGGGTGTGGCATGTGTCCCCAAAGCCAATTAGAAAAGTTGGCACCTATGCTCAAGGCATTATCTTCAGCCATATTAGCAAGCATTACATTACCGACCCTTACCCACATCTTTTGTGCAAGGCTTAACGATATTCATGAGATCGTTTCTTTTCGGACGGTTTTAATGATATTCATGAGATCGTTTCATTCCAGAAATCACAGAACGCAAAATTGGTGTGGCAGTCGCAGCACGCCATTATTTTGTCGCATTTGGCATTCCATACTTACAGGGGTAACACAATTGAAAATCGGGGATGTTTGTTGGCGAGCGAGCGAGACAGTATTAGGGGTGGATAATGCAAAATCGGGTATAAAACGCGCGCGCGGGGAACTTTTTTCTTAAAAAAAAACACGGCTTTTTAGGCTTGATCCCAGTTTACTCTGAAACTACAGCATTAAGCAAGCCTTAAGCAAGCCTTACTTTATACTTAAGCTCCAAAGTGTGAGAAAATTCCTGCGAAAATGCTTGCTTTTCAAGAAACAAAAAGTTGATTCGACCGGTTACTATGGCTTTACCTTAGCCTTTTTTCCGGCTAAGTGCGGCTTGTTAGTTGTCAAGAGCCACCTGTAGTCAGTACTAAGAGAGCTATCACTACTTCTGAAAAGCGTATGTAAGCACATAAAGTATTAATGCTAAGGAAGCTACTACTACTCGAGGGATGCCGAGGTAAGTACACAATTCCATATTTGTTAGCTTAATATGCAAAATAACTCTGGCCTTTCTTTTTTATAGCTAAGAGTTTGTTGTCAACAGTGACTGGTAAATTCAAATAGTCAGAATGACTCAAATTTGGTACTACAAAAGTTACCACTGCTCAAGAAAATGAGGGTAAGAAAGTAATTTTGTATTTGTGTGCTAAAATTGATTGTCTTTTGTTTTGTAGGTGAGAGCTTGCTGTCAAGAATTCAAGGTAATTCAGATGGTCAAAGTTACTTCAATTTGATAGTACAGAAGTTATCAATACTCAAGAATGAGGTAAGTAGTAATTCCATATTTGTTGGCTAAAATTACAAATAATAACACTGGTTTATTTTTTATCATAGCTGAGAGCTTGTTCAAGAGTTACTGGTGATTGAGATTATCAGAATGGTTGATGTTTGATACTACAAAAATTACCATTAATCAGGTAAGAGAGTGATTTTGTATTTGTTTGCTAAAATTAAATGTCATAACTGCTATTATAGTGTTTGCATGAAGTAAGCTAAAAATAGTAACATTTTATGTTACCTAACTATCAGGCTCACTCGCCATTTGTGCTCAAGCACACCACTAGTTTATTGGCGAGCGAGCGCAGCGAGCGAGACAGTATTAGGGGTGGATAATGCAAAATCGGGTATATGTTATATGTATATATGTATGTATGTATGGATGGTACGTATGCTCTTAAAACGCGCGCGCGGGGAACTTTTTTCTCCTAAAAACACGGCTATTTAGGCTTGACTCCAGTTTATTCTGAAACTACAGCATTAAGCAAACCTTACTTTATAAAAATCGGGGATGTTTGTTTATTTGTTTATATATATGGACGTACGTATGTCATTTTGTACTTTGACCCTCCGTATTTTTGTGTTCGCTCCACGTTCGACCCCGTCCCAAACTTCACTAAACAGAATCCTCCGGTTTAGCGACCATTACCCGTATCACCTTAGAAATTGAATTGTTTACGGCTTTGAATTGTTTTGCGGTGCAGTTAAAACTCAAAATCTTATGGGAGCTCCATTTCTATTCGAGTTAGTGGCGGTGGTAAGTTAATGCGCTATTTGTCACAGTTATAAGCCCTAACTGAACAGTATTTACTTAAAAATGCATTGTCCACTAGACGAACCACGAAGGTAAGTCTTGCGTAGGTATGTTCAGTTGTGTGAAAGTATTGTGCGTTACAACTACTATTAAGAATATCACAAAGAAAATTTTAAATAACGTGATTTGATTTTGTTGCTTCTTTTTCAATTCAAATTGTTGCGGGAGCGGTTACTATGACATTGAAACCCCTTTACCTCATAGTAATGTAAAAACTCGACTTTATTTTAATAGCTTGAGTGTTAGTTGTTAAAATTAAATTTAACAATAGTGTAGTTTAAGGCTCGCTCGCCATTTGTGCTCAAGCACACCACTAGTTTATATAATATGGACGTATGTATGTCATTTTGTACTTCGACCCTCCGTATTTTTGTGTTCGCTCGGCGTTCGACCCCGTCCCAAACTTCACTAAACAGAATCCTCTTGTTTAGCGACCATTACCCGTGTCACCTTAGAAATTGAATTGTTTACCGCTTTGAATTGTTTTGCGGGTGCAGTTAAAACGCAAAAACTTATGGGAGCTCCATTTCTATTTTAGTTAGTGGCTGTGGTAAGTTATTTGTCACAGTTATAAGCCTTACTCAGCAGCATTTACTTGACAATTCATTGTCCACTAGACTAACCAAAGTATTGCGTAGGTATGTTCAGTTGTGTGAAAGTATTATGCGTTACAACTACTATTAAGAATATCACAAAGAAAAATTTATATAACGTGACTTGATTTTGTTGCTTCTTTTTCAATTCAAACAGTTGCTGGGAGCAGTTACTATGGCATTGAATCCCCTTTACCGTATATGCATAATTTAACAACTCGACTTTATTTTAGTAGTTTGAATAACAATAGTGTAGTTTAAGGCTCGCTCGCCATTTGTGCTCAAGCACACCACTAGTAGCTAAAAACCTCAGTTTACAGTCCGCCCCAGGGAATTAAATAATCATTAGCTACACCTACGTCAACTGTGTTGCTGCAAAAATGGCAGAAATAGCTGCGAAGGAGTGCATTGTCACATGATTAGGTAAAGTGTTAGCCTGATGGACGCGTATGTGATAAACAGTCCATTTTGGACAAATATCTATGGCATAGCTACTATTAGCTTGTCCCATGAAATCGAAGCACATAGTTGTTAGTAACAAACCCAACATAAGAAGCAACATTATTCATGAGAGGTCACAGTAGCCAATTCCTCATCTGTCACTTGAGCTTTGGAACACATCATTGAGTATTTGCTAGGTATTGTTCATACTAAACTTATGTTTTTATTACTATGTGTTAGTTTTTATTAATATCGCTGCTAAAATCTATACTAATTAAGTTTTTTTTGTGTCTTTAAGTCAGTTACCTGCAACGGCCATTTTTTACGAGTCCTACTATGCTCTAAGTACAAGTAGAGCTTATTGCCAAACAGAAAATTGCAGGTGCAATGTTGTTAGTAATTTGAATTCTTCTGACTAGTCTGAAAATTTAAGGGTAGAGCTCTAAGAGGGATGAGAGAGAAGTATTCCTACATCTATGTACTCTTTTTTTTTCTTTGTATTTTTATTTCACTGAATTAGCTACACATTTTATTGCCTGGCTTGCCACACTCATGAGTTTGTCTTGTTAAAAATTGTGTATACCAGAATAACATTCCAAGGATTTACCCAGAGTCATGAATACAATTCAGGATCTGCGCAACTGTGTAAAGTAAAGGTACACAAACACGCAGGCGCAGAAAGAATAATAGCTAAAAACCTCAATTTTACAGTCCGCCCCAGGGAATTAAGTAATCATTAGCCACACCTACGTCAACTGTGTTGCTGCAAAAATGGCAGAAATAGCTGCGAAGGAGTTGGATTCGCTAAAGAAAGCGAATAAGCGCGCTTCTAAGAAAGGGCGCTATACCTACGGGGAGGTATTAGGGGAGGGTAGCTTTGGAACAGTTCTGAAAGCTACAGATACAAAGAACAACGACACCGTGGCTATAAAAATTCTGGACTTCAAAAGATCTTGTAAAAAAGACGAAGAAAGTGCAAAACAGAATGCAAAAAGAGAAGTGGACATACTCAAGCAACTCAGTCACGAGAATATCACTTGCATTGAACTGGACTGACCCTTAAAAGTGGAAGCGAGCATTACAACTAAGTTAGGTGTAGATTGACTTTTAGTAATCCAATGTGATCACACGAGAACAAGTTCATATCCATATGGTTGGCAGAGCTCAATCGCTCTTAACTCAGGCTGGACCAGTCCTTGATATAATATAGACAAATATACATTACTCACAATGTGATAGAATTGTGGGGCACGCCGGTGGTGAAATACTAAGACTGTTATCAGGCTCATTGTCTAATATAGCATTTCACTACCGGTACATTTGTTTTGTAAGGGCTGAGCCCAACTTCATAAAAGTGTTGTACCATCATTCATTTGTCAGAGTTGCATTTGTATTGTAGTGTGTGTGTATGTATGTGTGTGTGTGTGTGTATGTGTGTGTGTGTGTGTGTGTGTGTGTGTGTTGTCTTTGATGACTTTTATACAAATCTTTTGAGACAACTACACAAGTTGCAAGCTATCAACTCTCTGGTGGCAGCGAGTATCTACCTCTGGGATTAAGTTGGGGAAACCTGAGTGCCAGATCTCCTTCCTTCATCAACACACCCCACAAGAATGACATTCACTGACTGGCTATAATAGTATTTACCACATGCAGTGATAATATCTAATATTAAGTTGAAACTTTCCACGATAGCTAAGAATAGCTACCAGGTATTAGTTTCATTATTTTGATTTCTACTAAGTAGTAAAATGTGTGTGTATGTTTTTTAATACACAAAATGTTTCAACCTTTTTACTATAGCCATCACCATCATGATAATATTTAATTATAGTGAAGTGACGTCATTAACATTACTATCATTTACAAACTGATGATGGTGATGGTCATGTAGAATTGCGAAACATTTACGTATGTCGCTACTAAACAATTCCTTTTTAGGAATAGTGGAAGTTTGAACTAACGACAGGCAGAAAAATAAACAAAATAATGATATTCAACACATTGAATATTCGCACATGAACCTTCACTAGTGAATATACTTATCCAGTCAGCAAATATCATTTAAATAACATTGTGTGTAATTTATACTTGCCATGTACAAGCACTGGTTCCAGCCTGAGAGTCAAGCAGCAGCCCAGCTCCTTTTGAATGCAAACTGGTTTTGTGTTCTTATTATGTTCTCAAAGTCACTTATTTGTGTCCATTGAAGTCAATGGTACGCTTAACTTAATTGTCATGTGGGGTTGGTCGCTCTAATCATGTGACTAATCATGTAACTAATCATGTGACTAATCTGCTTGAGCTCAGTATGTAAAGTTTTCAGCTTTATGTAGCAAGAGGGACATCTCCAGAATACCAAATTTCTAATTTTATGTCCTCTTCTCCCAATCCTACCCATTTGTGGCAGACATACCTCGCTGGAAGAAGAAAGGCAACTCAAAATTTACGGGAGTGGATGTTTGTGTGTGCCCGTGTCTGAATGAAAATGTGTGTTGTGTAATGCAGATGATGTGTGAATCATCATAGCTGTTGTACAGTGACAGTGAGTGTATGGTATACATGCGTATGTGTGTGCGGGCACTTTGAGGGGCACTGATGAAAACTAAGTTTGAACACATTAAATGAATAAATAAACTAGTGATGTGCTTGAGCACAAATGGCAAGCGAGCCTAAAGACTTTACTATTTTTATATGAATGATTTTGACTTCTAACACTGAAGCTACTGAAAATAAGGTCCATATTTTTAATTTCGCATACACGGTAAAGGGATTTCAGTGACATAGTAACAACTCTCTGCAACTGCTTGGAAGGAAAAAAACAACAACAAAACAATACACGTTATTTCAAAGTTTTCTTTGTTATATTCTTTAGCTAAGTAGTGGTTGTAACACACAATGCTTTGACACAACTGGACATGCACCTACACAGACTTACCTTCGCAGTAGTATACTGGACAATGTATTTTTAAGTAAATACTGTTGCGCACGGCTTATAACTATGACAAAGAGCGCATTGACTTACCACCGCCACTAACTCGAATAGAAATGGAAGTCCCTTAAGTTTTCAAGTTTGAACTGCACCCACAAAAAAATTCAAAACGGTAGAAGCGCAACTTGACAAAGGCTTCACAATTGTTTCAAGAAGAGAGTAGCTGTAAACTTTTTGGTTGAAACAAAGTTGTGTAAGGCAATGCAGCAGGATTGTCCGCGCTCGTAAATTGAAAAATACATACTGGAACGGTGAACGCTTTACCTAACTTACGTAATTAGAAGCGCGGGCGAAATTTTTTGACGTACGTATACATACATATAATCTGAAATCTCAATTGAACACGACTGATAGTCAGCTTTGCTCGCTTCGCTCGCTCACTGAATGAATAACAACAACAAACAAAAAAATGCATGTCTTATGATAAAGGAATACAAATTAGTAGAAGTCTCTTTGAGGCTCATATGACTGATTGACTCATGAATTCATTTTAACTTGAACAGCTAACAAAGGATTTGAATTGTCCTGTGCAGGTTAGCTGCAATTGTTTCTCACCTTTTGTACAACAACAACAACAACAATAACAAAAGAAACACAAGCTAGATAGCATTGTTTCAGACTTAAAACTTAAAAAATTCATGGGATATAGATTAATACCATTGAAATTGCATACAGTATAAATTTCACACAATTTGCAATTAGAATATACGAATAGAGGCTTAAAATGCAACAATGAATATATGATAGTCATTGGCTGGCCTCAGGCCTACAATATAGTGCAGTTTGACTGGTTTTCAGCTTCATTTCGTCTCCTCTCATTTTCTCTCCTCTCATTTTCTAACTTTGCTGCTTCCATTCTTCTTTCCCGTTCCATTATTTGTCTTGCCCTTTCCATTTCTTCTTCTAGCTTTCTTTTCCTGTCTTCTTCAACTTGCGCTAATCGGTCTAGAATTTCAGCAGCTTCTGGACGACTCTGATACCTTGCCTGCAGTATCCAGTTGAAGATGCTCCTCTCATCCTCCAGGCTTTCACTGGTCTCCATGGTTTCCATGGCGTCACAAGACTGGCCACAAACACTATAATACTTACCCAGGCCAGTAATCTTACCTTCGAGGAAACTTATTACAATATCACTTTGATTAATTTGAGGCACTAAGGAAAGTGGAAGTTCACTGATTACGTACATGACTAGACCCATAGAGAAAATGTCACTTTTTATTGTGTAGTGGTTTTGAAACACCTCTGGTGCCATGAAGGGGCAACTCCCACAAAGCGTCTGCATATAAAGGGTGCTAATGTCTTTTTGCAGAATCTTTTCCGTGTGGAGTACCTTGGAGATTCCAACGTCTCCTACTTTTAAGGTTTCATTCTGGTCTACGAGAATATTGGCAGGTTTAATATCCCTGTGGGCAATGGATTTGCCATGAATATAGGCTAAAGCAGACATTAACTGCTTGTACCACATCAGCCTCTGTTCCTTCGGCACAGAAGAGCTTTTGTCAACATATTTGCTAAGAAGGTCATCCAGAGACCCATTAGAGCAGTAATCAGTTACTATAGCCATTCCTTTAGGAATAAAACGCCATTTTTGGAATTCAAAGTTATTTCTAATACGGATGATATTTTCATGACCCAGTTGCTTCAAAATCTCCACTTCCTTTATCGCACTTTTCTTTACGTTTTCCCCAAACCACTTAAACTCCAGAATTTTTATTGCAACAGTTTCTCCAGTCTCTGTATCCGTTGCTTTCAGTACAGTCCCGAAGCTTCCCTTCCCAAGTACATCGCCGTACACATAGCGCCCTTTCTTGGAGGCAAGCTTATTAGCATTCCGCAGAGAACTAGCAGTGTCTGTGGCCATAATTCAGCGAAGCGAGCGGAGCTGACTCTAATTGGCGAGCGAGCGTAGCGAGCGAGACACTTACAGGGGTAAAAATGAAAAAATCGGGGATGTTTGTTTATTTGTATATATGTTTGGACGTACGTATGTCATTTTGTACTTTGACCCTCGCGTTTTTGTGTTAGTTACGTGGTCGACCCCATCCCAAATTGCACTAAACAGAATCCTCTGGTTTATCGATCAGTACCCATCATCACCCTAGAAATTGAATTGTTTACCGTTTTGAATTCTTTTGCGGGTGCAGTTAAAACTTGAAAACTTAAGGGACTTCCATTTCTATTCGAGTCAGTGGCGGTGGTAAGTCAATGCGCTCTTTGTCATGGTTATAAGCCGTGCGCAACAGTATTTACTTGAAAATACATTGTCCACTAGACTACTGCGAAGGTAAGTCTGTGTAGGTGCATGTCCAGTTGTGTCCAAGCATTGTGTGTTACAACCACTACTTAGCTAAAGAATATCACAAAGAAAACTTTTAAATAACGTGTATTGTTTTGTTGGTGTTGTTTTTTCCTTCAATTCAAGCAGTTGCAGAGAGTTAGTTGTTACTATGGCACTGAAATCCCTTTACCATGTATGCTAAATAAACAAACTGGTCCTTATTTTCAGTAGCTTTAGTGTTAGAAGTCAAAATCATTCATATAAAAATATTATAGTCTTTAGGCTCGCTCGCCATTTGTGCTCAAGCACATCACTAGTGAGTCCGCGATATTATATAGACACTTTGCGGCTGACGTCATAGACCTGCGCGTTTATTTACTCTGCCATTTTGAGTGTCAACGGCGAGTTCAACTGAGTGTCAGGAAGGAAGTCAAGTACTTTTACCGCTTTCCTGTCAATCCTGAGAGAAGAAACAAACAGCTGGATCGCTGCAGTTAATAGAAAGGACTGACAATCAAGGAGTTTACCTGGATATGCAGTACTCATTTTGTAGGAGGTAAGAAGAGTGATGATCCAGTATCTCCAGCTTATGTTCCAACTTTGTTTAAGTATGTGAGGAGTCCAGCAAAGAGAAAAGCATTGTGTCAACTAGAGAGGTATGAGCGTACTGGAATGCTTAAAAAAAGACATCTGGAAGCGCAGTGCGAAGAAGCTGCTAGTAACACCTTCTTAGAAGCTATAGTACTATAATGTTGCGAGACAAAGAAGCTGATGGGTTACCAGAACAAACTGATTCAATGACATGTAGTGAATTAGAAGTAAGTGAGGATGTGACTGATTCATGTGAGCAATCTTCTTGTTCTGTCATGACGGATATGACTGTGAATAGTGTTAATGACTTGGAAAGGGAATGTGATAAATTGAGAGAAGAAAACCTCAAAATGAAGCAGGAGCTGAAAAACTTGAAGACAATTGATAATTTTTTAAATGATATTAAAAAAGTATGTTATTTTACTGGATTACCATCGATAGAAACAGTTAGAGCAATTTTTGATTATATATCTCCCCATGTACCAAATTCACGTTCAGTACTTCCAGCATTTCAGCAGTTTGTGATGGTATTGATGAAGTTGCGTCTTAATGCAGATAGTCTCCTGTCTTCTTTGTTTAATGTGCATGTGTCTACTGTTACACGGTACTTCCAGAAATGGATTGATGTCATGGTTTGGATGTTGAAGCCCCTTGTGAAGTGGCCTGATCATGAGCAACTGTATCAGACTATGCCCGGGAGTTTAGAAAAAATTTCAGTAAATGTGTTGTTGTGATAGACTGTTTTGAAGTTTTTATGGAAAGACCAAAGGGATTAATGGCAAGAGCTCAAACGTGGTCCAACTACAAACACCATAATACTGTTAAGTTTTTAATTGGAATAGCTCCCCAAGGATCTATTACTTTTATATCCAAAGGATGGGGTGGGCGTGTATCGGATCGTTATTTGACAGAAAATTACGGTATTTTGGATAAGTTATTACCAGGAGACCTTGTGCTTGCAGATAGAGGATTTAATGTTCAAGATGCTGCAGGTCTATACTGTGCAGAAGTAAAACTTCCACCTTTCACAAAGGGAAAGAAGCAGCTCAGTAAGCGTGAAGTAGATAAAGCACGTCAATTATCAAGAGTTAGAATACACGTGGAGAGGGTCATCGGCTTGTTAAGACTGAAGTATAAAATTTTGAGAGGAATACTTCCTATTAGTTTCATAAAGTGCAATGGAGAAGAATATAGTTCTATAGACAAGATTGTCACTGTGTGCAGTGCTTTATGCAACTGCTGTGAATCTGTGGTGCCATTTGATTGAAAATGTATGATTTTATCATATTTACCATATATAACTTTCGTCAGATATGATACAGATAAAGAAAATCATTATTTGAATTGTTATTGTAATTTGCAAGTAGCTAATAGCTTAATCAGAAAAATTAAAGTGAGCATAAAATATACAGTTAATAATGAATAATATAATGCATATAAGAAATGTGATTACTTTGTTCTTCTTCGTTT
>WLWD01001891.1_pt1 | contig 24641 bp, 16 predicted proteins | sample 6712731 | NCBI WGS metagenome assembly WLWD01 (sample SAMN12718690, study PRJNA576275) | sponge metagenome | isolation source: marine sponge | host: Mycale hentscheli | place: New Zealand: South Island, Marlborough, Capsize Point | collected 2014-11-01 | reverse complement strand
TATGTACTAATACAGTGAACCCACACTCACCGCCATTTTATCCAATTTAGCTGAACTTCTGTCTACATGTTTTATGAACCATCCCTTAGGGGTGTTATCATGGCTACATTCATAGAATATTGTGAAAGGTAACTATTGTACTGCTATTAACTACCTTATGAATGGCATGTCTCAGCATGTCACAGGCACATCTACGTATGTATGTACTAATACAGTGAACCCACACTCACCGCCATTTTAGCCAATTTAGCTGGACTTCTGTCTACATATTTTATGAACCATCCCCCCTAGGGGTGTTGTCCACCTCACAGATACCTGGGGGAGACAAGAATAGGAAGAATGATAAATAAACAAACATTAATTAACCCCCCCCTCCCCTTCTCATTACCACACACTCGATGACCCTTACCTTCTCTCCCCAGGAACATGATGAAACTAGTCAAAGTCTCCCGCACACAAATGACAACATTCAAACAGACATACACCAGAATTAGTAATAACTAATCATGTCCTCCTAGTTTAAGTTCCCTAAACTAGACTATAAGTGTATAATAAGACTAAATACCCTAAATACTATATAGGGATTTACTACTCAAACCGCCTGCTGACATCTTGATCCCTTGCTTGCTTGCTCCTTGTTCACTTGCTCCAACAGAGTGTACCTAATACTTTGGGAATACTTTGGTTCTAGCGTTGTACTCCTATTCGAGACATCAGTGGCTTAGCTCCATGTGACCACGACGAAGCAAATACCGGAAGTATGAATCCACAAATTTTTGCTTTGAACAGCGGACACTGATGTCATAGTATAGCCTAATTATTTATTATCAGAAGGGGTCAGCCACAAAGCCATGTTTTGAAAATAAAAAAGATGAAGAGCCTGTGCATGCATTTAAGGAACATACGTACAATCCACACAACATAATATTGAACATATACCCGATTCACCCCTAACAGTATCTTACTTGCTTTGATCGTTCGATAATAATATGGTAGGTCTGGAAATGCCAGCATAACAACCAAAAAATGATGTCATTGTTTAGATTTTTTGTTGTTCACATAATTGTACTATAGAGGATATTTGAGAAGTTTTTACAACCGCAGCCTAGCCATAGTGACATTCAAAAGCTACAATATTGAAGATAATGAAATAACACTCAATTCCACAGACAGAAGAAAAGTAAAGCACATTTGGTAGAAACTTTTATGTTCTACTATACCCTACCTAACTCTCAAGTCATTTCCCAGTCCAATCAGGTATCAATAGCTGTGCAATGAAAACTATCAGTGTAAATGTTGTTTTCATGAGAGAAGATTACGCATCATGTTTCAATGATATTGATTGGCTCATGGATTCAATTCAATTTAAAAAAAAGTGAAATGTAGGTTTGCACTAAGCAATAGCCATTAAGTCTCTGGAGGCAAATCTATAGGGTATCTAGCTACTTGATTCAGTGTGAGTCAGTTGCAGTCTAGCATGGGAACTGTGCATCAGTGCTAGCTGGCTATGAAGCATTGTTATCATCATAATTAATAATAATAACAATAATAATAATTACTGTAGGCTGTAGCAAAAAAACGGGAATCTAAACAATTGGCAGGAGCAATTGTACCTAGAACAATGGTAGCCCCTGGTTCTAATTAATAGTTAAGTGCTGCCTCTGAGGGAACTACCGTTTTTAGGGTTTCAAAGGTCTGAGGCTATAGCTTTCCCGAGCAGCGAGGGAGCTATTTAGGGCCTGAAGGGCCCTAAAAATGTAGTTCACAATGGCTGTGCAGCACCTAACTAATTTAGAGTGTAGCCACTGCTCCTAACAACGGGACACTAAGTACAATCGGAGGGACACTAAGTGTCCCTGTCCTCAAGGCGTGGGACACTAAATTAATAGTGTCCCTCTTTGAAGGACCTAAGCAGTTTTGAGTTCCCCTGTCACAATACAAAAACTACAGTAGCTGTGTTCTAAATGGTTGAAGGAATATTGGTAGTGACAATATGAGCAAGGAATGAGGTAATGGTTAATAATTTCTCAACAAGAATAGTTCACTGGAGTAATTGGGATAAATTACAAAATGATTGTATTTCTCTTCAATGTCCATCTCAGCAACTAGCAGTTGTGAAGAATGTTTCTTTATTTTTATTTATTTATTAATTTTTTTCTAGTAGGATGTGAGCGGTTTTTTTGCGTGATTGTAAGATACACAAAGTGTTATGCGATGTTTCTGACAGGAATCTTGTAACACAAGAGTACAGAGTGAAGTTTCTGGTAGGATTTTTGTAAGATACCAGTGTTGTAAGATGTCTGTAGCAAGCACTTGTGAGATACCACACAGTACTGTAAATTCTGTTAATTTCTTGAAAAACACCACTTAGTTTATATTATATTTGAAGTGTGTTTTTGTCTTTTCTGGCGTTGTTTTTTGTTTTGTTTATATTTTTGTTTGTTGTTGTTTTTCATTACCTTCATTCTAAGTGTACTGTTGTGTTTTTGTGCTTATTTGTTTGCTTGATTGTTATTCCTTTTGTTTTCAACATTTTTCCCTTTGCCTGGTGTAAGTGGTTGACTGTTTATTCCATTCTGCACTACAAATTTAATTATGAGGTGTACATTCATCTGTAATGAATGTTATGTACTACATCAACAATAATGATATAGTAAGTAACTAGAAATTTCACCAAAGTAAGTGTTGTGTTTTTTTTTGTTTTGTTTTTACTTGATTATTTTATTACTTTTGTTTTTGAAAGTGAGAAGTCTGCTTTTCCTCACACCTGCTTCACTATGATAAATGCACCATTGTAACTTTATGGAATGGTTGTGAATTGCCTAGAATTAAACTTTTTTCTCATCATTTGAGATGGAGTTTCCATAATATTTTTCTTGCTGCAATCTTGTCTTAACATTTCCATATATTTTACTTACTATAAGCTCAGATATATGTAGGGGGGGGGGGTTAAGCAGAAGTAAGTTAACACACCCTAGCAACCATGGCCTATTCCGCGGGTTTTTCGCGCTCAAAGAGTGTCACAGCACCCCCTAACTCTTGTCATACTTTGATCTAGCTAATATGTAATTTCACGAGTTTTTCGCGTTCAAAAAGTGTGGCGGCACCCCTAACAGAAGCTAACTCTTGTAATAGGCTAATATGTAATTTCACGTGAGTTGGAAGAAATATTTTCATTCCATGTCTCCACAATTTTTGTGTTAGCTGTGGGTTATTTCATCACAATAAGTTAGCTGGAACGATATTAACGAAGAACTTTAGTTTCACATGATAAGTGACAATCGAATATTTAATGAAAATTATTTTGGCACAATTTGGAGTATGGAGAGATGTTTAAGACGTTAGTTGCTTGGAACCTTCAGTCTTTATATTATATTGGTAGATCTTTTTTAATGGCTTTAAATCATCCATTTGTGATATTTTCATGGTAGTTATCTAAATTCCTGACTATTTCCTTGATATGAGTAATCCCAAACTAGAAGAATATTGTCTTTATAATGTCCACAGAAGGAAGGCAAAAGCTTGATATTTGATTACTGTTTTCTCGTAAAAAAAATTCCTCCAGTACAGCCATGTAAGTTCAGTTAGCAAACAACCTCAATCAGTTGTTACCACAGTGCAAGCTGTATGAGTTAGTCTCTCTATTTCAGTTAGTGTGAACTAAATGTTGTTTTTCTTGATGTAATTCTTCATTAGAGCCCATGCCATTTCACTAGGATAAAGTTCACAGTAGGCAATAGGGAGGCCGGCAAACAACTTCATGGCCGTCAGATTTAGCCACTTAATCGACTACATATTCTGGATGAATAGGGAGATGGCTTTTGACAATCTTACAAATCTTTTTGAGACATTTTTGAGGATTGACTACTTTATCGGTTTGAGCCATGCGACCATATTCTCTTTGTCCAACTCTTCACAAGATATGGTTCACTTTGACAGCTGTGATATGAAGCGTTGTCCATAACATGAAACTGTTACGGGGGATGTTTGGGAGTACTTGTTCTTCCACCAATGCTCCAATACGTATAAACAATAATACAATACATAAAAATAAATAAAAAAATAATTAGAATTTCCCCCATGCAATGTACCTGTACTCTTTCTGGATTTGAGTACTAGAGCACAGTTGGCACCCACCATTTTCTGATCCAGCATGAAGAATAATTAATGGAGAACCTAAACACACACAACATATACGCTTATAGTAACAACGTGTTTTTCAGTGCTCATCATGTTTAAAACTACATACTTTTAAGAGAAGGATGATGAACACCACCAACAGTATTACCAGTCACTGTGTCTTTTTTCCACCCATGCCTTACATTTTGTGGGTTTCTCAGTGACATTTTTTTTCTCGAATTTATACATTACATGCATGCAGCATTGAAAGCAGCACCCTAGCAGCCTGGGGTCATTACCCCGTGCCAGTGCTCACAGCTCACATGGGTGTATTCATTGGGCATTTGTCCTGCACACTGTTCATATGTTTCATTTGGTACACATTTTATTTGTTGTTCACCAGGAGATTTATCATATCAACCGACTTACCAAGTCAATTGCGAGATACAGATATTGTGATGGGCAGCGTTGTGTGTTGTTGCTTTTTTAATTAGCTTATTTCAATCACTTTACTATTTTGGTTGAAAAGAATAGAGAGAAACAAGCTGTAATTGTTCAGGTTTCAATATTTTGTGTAGAATTTATTTGTAGTATCTAGTTTCATTTTCTATTATTATTTTTTTGGTCAATTTGATTTTGGCGTCAATAAATTTATATTTTTATTACTTCACTCTTCAATTTTACTTATGTACTTCATCCTCTAAGCATTGTCGTGTTGTGGAATTATACTTCTCATAGATCATATGAAGTTGGGGTCAAACATGTTCTGCCTATGACACAAGTGCGAACTTATGCTACACGACTATGACACTAATTCACACTTGCTATGTAAGCGCATTACTAATTTGAAGTTAATTAATTAACAACGCTCTAAATTGAAGGCACAAACTTGACATTTATTTCTTAGAAACAAAAAATGTTTATATTGCAGACCACTAATAGTAAAATAAATTGCTGTACTACAACAGTGCAATAAAAAATTAACAATTGAAGGAAAAAATTACCTCAAAAAAACGAATAATGTTCCTTCATATGTAGTTCTCTCCTGGAAAAAAAAATATAACAACACTCTTACTTTCTGCCCTGCTAAGGCAATATGTACTGTGAGCCAGTTACAACGTAATAATTCAGAATTGACCTTCTACTCCAAAAAGTGCGGCTCCAGTTAATCCTGCAGCTCGTACCTTGAAAACACCCTAGTTCACTGCCAGCCCTCTCATGTCCCGGCAGTGAACCATTATTCCCACATACAAATGCCAATTAATGTTACCACCATTATTATGTACACCTACTTACCTTGTCATCCCTCCCCAGCTGCTCTCCCATGGCCGCAGCTCTAGTAGCCGAGTCTTTTGGCTCAGGTGGAGCCGGAAACCCCGCCCCCCAATCAGCTTGGGCTGACTGGGGTGTAATTAACGGGGCGGGGCAAGCCCCTTTAATTCCGCCAATGGAGGCACGACCACCCGCCCCAGGCCAAGACCAAGACAGAGAAGGGGGGGAGAGAGACCCCAATAGTATAATTACGAAATAATAAACAACAACTACAATAACTGTAACCAGAATGCGATACACAAACAACAGCTACCTAAACATACACCACAGGAACTGCAGTAAGTGTGTATTACCAACAGCAACAGCCACCCGTTCCAGTACACTTGCGAGTTCAACAAATTCTTGCTGTATACGATGCAAGCTGTGCCCTTGGAATCTTTATGTACTCCAAGTACGCGAGACTTTTCCACCGTCCCAAGGTCCTAACTGTGGAGTCCTCCAGGCCCCTAGCTGCCGCCGTAGTGGCTGCACCAATGCGGAAACTGTGTCCAGAGTATTGACCTGGCTCAACGCCTGCTTCTTCCAGTGCAACCTTGACTGCAGTAACCAGGCGCTGCCTGGTTAGAGGCTTGCCATCAATGAATCTGAACAGAGGTCCAGCACTTTTGCCTCGCACCACCAAGTAAGCCAACATGGCAGCCACTGGACAGAGATCGGATGCCACTCTGCCAATAAAAATAGAAATCCCTTGTCGGAAAGGGTCTGTCTTCGAGGCTTTAATGCGAACTTCTATTCTTGAAGGGTGAGCAGGATCATCGACCAACACATCTCCCCATGACAAGTGACCAGAGGCATCGTAGCCATCGTCCGATGGCACTGTCAGTTCCCCGATCCGCATAAAGCCGAAAAATGCCAGGCAGCATGCCGCCCAAAGCATGACCACATCTGCCTCGTGTGCACGAGGGTTCCACACTCCTTTGATCTTGCGAAGCAAGTCAGGTGTAATAGGCCTACGCTCACGTTTTGACACCCCTGCCATGCCTTCAGCACGCTTCACACCCCGCAAGACGTAGTGTAACCTATGCAAGCCAGCCGAGAATGGATCCCCGTAGCCCTCCGAGATATGAAGGTGACGCACTCCTGCCATATACGACTTAATTGTCCTGTGGCGGAGACCATCCACTGCCAACGAGGCAGCGAAATGGCAGTGTGTCTTCATCCGCTGGCACTGGAGCTCGGCCGACCGTAGCGCATATCCCCATGAATCGTCTCACCCCACAAGCATAAAGTTTATGTGTAGATTCGGCCAAGCCCATCATATAGAACCTCTGAACAGGGTCACCCAGTTTACTTTTGTCCAATCCGGGGTGTCTCTGACCAGGCACTGGAGGAGTCCCACCGGGATGTGGGTGGCCTCTGCCGCTGACTCCGGCACCAGCTGCTGGAATAAAAGGAGAGAATCCCTAGATAACGCATCAGCTGCGCCATTGTCGACACCAGGGATGTGCTGACAGACAAATGTCACGTCCCATCATGCCAAGAAAAACGATAAACACCACATCAGGTGCATTGCCCTGTCCATCTTACTTTTGCCGGAGTAACGATTGCAACTACCGCCATGTTGTCGCATCTGCAGGACACCGTTGCACCCTTCCAGAGGCGCCCCCACACGGCCACTGCCATAACAATCGGCAGTAGCTCCTTCACCCTATTATGAATCTCTGACCAGCTATCAGGAAACTTGAGTTGGAACCAGAGACCTGTGCATGTATAGGCCCCGCAACCCCATGCACCTGACGCATCAGTAGTGAGCACCACTTGTGGCTCGCCCTTAACCACGCTGGACATCGGGTAAGTGCCATTCCACACAGGCAAAAAACAGTTCCACCATTTAAGGTCTGACCGGAAGCCTGCATTCAGCCGCACCCTATGGTGCAGTGCTCTCGCCCTGGCTGAAAGGTCAATCATTCGCCGGAGGAAGGACCGGCCCGGTTTAATAACCATACACGCGTGCTGTAAGTACCCAATCAGTAACAGCAGCTCCCTCTTGGTGCAAGACTTCTTTGACTCCCAATCCCGAATCATGGTACACAGGCGTTCCAGCTTTTCCCGGGGAAGGCTTATCGTCAATGAGGCCGTATCCAACTCTATCCCCAGGAAAGTCAATTTGGTGGCAGGGCCCTCAGTCTTTGCCGGGGCTATCGGCACACCCAACCCCTTGCACCGGGCCAGTGCCCTTTCTAAGGACACCCCACACTAACATGAGTCTGGTGCTCCAAATAGTAAGAAATCATCCAAGTAGTGGATGCATATCACCTGGTCAGTGTTAGCCAAGATCCACAACAGACCATCGGCAATGGCATTATACAGCTTCAGTGCTGATCGGAGGCCAAAGGGGAGCACCTTATCTACGTAGGTGCGGCCCCGCCACTGCATACCCAAGAGGTGCCGGTCATCCGGATGGACCGGCACTGTCCTGAATGCCTGATACGTCAAACTTCGCTAGATTCGTCCCCTGCCCAACTCCAGGACCTTGTGACAGGCAAAATCCACTGATGTATACTGCAGACTGCATAACCCTGGGTCAATTCCATCATTGACACTATTCCCAGCGGGAAATGAAAGGTCCACGATTAACCTCCTCCACTTCCCCGATGCATGGCCTTTCGGGACCAGCCCAAACGGTTCACATGGACCAGTTTTGCGGGAGAAGGATCAACAGGTCCAAGTACCCTTACTCTCCATTGCAACCACTCCTACTGGCACATGCCACGTATACTAACAAACTTTTTATTTTTATTTTTTATTTTATTTTATTTTTTATTGACTTCGGTAGGCCCAGCGCCACCACAGCATGGTCATCGACAATGCCCAGGCCTGTATGCACACAGTCCCAATACCACGCCTATGCTCCTCCGAGCTAAAGCGGGGGCCACATACCCCGCCTCTCCCTAGGTGCTGCTAAGTGAGCCACACGCTCACAGCACTATACCTAACTACCATGGGGAACCGCATGTCATGTAAGTCACTGCTATCAAGTGAGCCACATGCACATAACACAGCACTTCAACCACTATATAAGGCCCCACACCCTTCAGGACCCTGCCGTTAAGTGAGCCACATGCAATACTTCATATACCATGTAGGGCCACACACCCTTCCAGTCGCTGCTTTAAGTGGGCCACATGCCCATAACACAGAACTTCATAATATGTAGGGTAACACCTCCATGAGTCAGTACTGTTAAGTGAGCCACAAGCTCGTAAAACAATACATCATATACTCATCTACTATGTAGGGCCACACGCCCTTTAAGTCACTACTGTTAAGTGAGCTACATGCTCACAACACAATACTTCATATACTATGTAGGGCCACACGCCCTTTAAGTCACTACTGTTAAGTGAGCCACATGCTCACAACACAATACTTCATATACTATGTAGGGCCACACGCCCTTTTAAGTCACTACTGTTAAGTGAGCCACATGCTCACAACACAATACTTCATATACTATGTAGGGCCACACGCCCTTTGAGTCACTACTGTTAAGTGAGCTACATGCTCACAACACAATACTTCATATACTATGTAGGGCCACACGCCCTTTGAGTCACTACTGTTAAGTGAGCCCCATGCTCACAACACAATACTTCATATACTATGTAGGGCCACACGCCCTTTGAGTCACTACTGTTAAGTGAGCTACATGCTCACAACACAATACTTCGTATACTATGTAGGGCCAAACGCCCTTTGAGTCACTACTGTTAAGTGAGCTACATGCTCACAACACAATACTTCATACTATGTAGGGCCACACGCCCTTTAAGTCACTACTGTTAAGTGAGCCACATGCTCACAACACAATACTTCATATACTATGTAGGGCCACACGCCCTTTAAGTCACTACTGTTAAGTGAGCCACATGCTCACAACACAATACTTCGTATACTATGTAGGGCCAAACGCCCTTTGAGTCACTACTGTTAAGTGAGCTACATGCTCACAACACAATACTTCATATACTATGTAGGGCCACACGCCCTTTAAGTCACTACTGTTAAGTGAGCCACATGCTCACAACACAATACTTCATATACTATGTAGGGCCACACGCCCTTAAGTCACTACATGCTCACAACACAATACTTCATATACTATGTAGGGCCACACGCCCTTTGAGTCACTACTGTTAAGTGAGCCACATGCTCACAACACAATACTTCATATACTATGTAGGGCCACACGCCCTTTGAGTCACTACTGTTAAGTGAGCCACATGCTCACAACACAATACTTCATATACTATGTAGGGCCACACGCCCTTTAAGTCACTACTGTTAAGTGAGCTACATGCTCACAACACAATACTTCATATACTATGTAGGGCCACACGCCCTTTAAGTCACTACTGTTAAGTGAGCCTACATGCTCACAACACAATACTTCATATACTATGTAGGGCCACACGCCCTTTAAGTCACTACTGTTAAGTGAGCTACATGCTCACAACACAATACTTCCTATACTATGTAGGGCCACTACGCCCTTTGAGTCACTACTGTTAAGTGAGCTACATGCTCACAACACAATACTTCATATACTATGTAGGGCCACACGCCCTTTAAGTCACTACTGTTAAGTGAGCCACATGCTCACAACACAATACTTCATATACTATGTAAGGCCACACACCCTTCCATCAAGTGAGCCACATGCTCACATCACAATACACATGCTGACAATGTTTCGTAGGCCCCTCTTATTTTATTTATTTTTTTATTTATTAATTTATTTTTTCTTCCTATTTCAGTACACCACTTACCTACTACCACTAGTGAAAAGTATTGGCAGACAGTAAGTATATATAAAAGATAAAAGAGTAAAACTACCATCATCTCAATCCGTGGCTCCACCATGGCCAGCCAGGCAATACAACAATAAATAGAGCAAAATAAAAACACCAAATAGGCTATTTTAACAAACATACCCCCCACTGCGCCACTGCTAGAGCTACTGCTGCCCAGACCACTGCTGGAGTCACCACCAACGCCTGCAGCTGCTTCTGGCCACAGAGTGTGCCCTGAGCGCCTCCTCCACCAGCGCTTTGACCCTGCTCTCAAAGTCACAAGCATCAATTACCCCCGAGGTACCGGCAACTGAGGAAGTACCAGAAGTGGAAGCACCAGTACCAGCAGCAGAGGGCTCACACACTCTCTTTTTCTTGAAAATGGGCTCTTTCTCCATGATCACAATCTTAAAATCTTTCGTTCCGCAACTTTTCTCTTCCCCGCTAGTATATTCTAATTATTCACCTCCCACACGTGGGGAGCCCTGTGCGCATGACCCCGCCAGACACTCCCCTCGCTCCTACCTAACCACCAACCGTTGCTGGTACTCCGCCTGGTATTAACCCCGCCTAGTCTGCTACTAAGCTGTCAATGTTTGTCCCCTGGGTGTGTTTTTGCTTCATCCAATGGTACTCGTGTTCTTACGTGTCTGTAGAGAGCTGGTTCCCAAGGGCAGCCGCGGGTTCAATTCTGAATAGACTTAATAGTGAAAACACACAAGAGAATATCAACCCAGGCATGGAGTTTAGGGAACAGTCTCCATTCCTGCTCTACAAAAAGACAATTCTGGAAAATTTTATTTTGATACCACATTGTAGCATACAAATTTTGGATGATAATTAAATATGAGGTGGGTGTGGTTAATGTTCTTTTGATTTATTTTGTTTGTGTGACCTGTCAGTACCCTATCTAAGTTGGGGAAGAAAATTATTGAATCATTTTGATAGTCCTTTTGCTCGATATTTTCAGTACAAGCTTATAAGCACTGATTCTCCTATAAGCCCTATGCAACAGTATTTGCTTGAAAATTAATTGTCCACTACACTAACCACGAAGGTAAGTCTTGCATAGGTATGTCAGTTGTGTGAAAGTACTGTGCGTTACATCTACTACTAAGAATATCACAATGAAAAAGTTTAAATAAAGTGACTTGATTTTGTTGCTTCTTTTTCAATTCAAACGGTTGCGGGGGCGAGCTTCTTCTGGTTCACTATAGTTAATCACCACACCCTAGTTGTTGTATACAGACACATTGGTAACTCAAGTTCGCGCAAATGCCCTCCATTTTTTTTTTCATTTTACATTTTACCCACTCCTCCTGAATTTATTACCACCTACTCACTCTGTATGTGTTAGTCTCAGCAGCCCAGTTTTCCAGACAGGCCAAAGTCCTGCTTGGGGGCAGCTGAAAGCAAAGGTTGGGACAAAGTAAATGATACTAATCAACAGTTTGCATTGGAACTGCATACACTGAACAACACAACAACAATATGTCTAGTCTGATCCATTTAAATTTAGAAAAATCTGTTCGTGATAAAAAAATGAATACAAAGTTCAGCTAGTATAAAAAAGAAGAAAAGATGGCACTACTTCATACAATTTTAATTAAAATTAAATAATATGAGACTAAAACAAAAACAAAAACAACACACACAATAAAAAGCAAAAACAAAAACAAAACCTAACAAATACAACAAAAAATTAATAAAATGTAAGTGGAACTAGTGAATGACATGAAACAGAATAATATATTAGTTGAATTAATGTTTCTTGAATAGTATAAAATATAAAAAATAAAATACAACTAAAAACAACATAACAAAAAATGACTAATAACAACAACAAACAACAACCAACAGAACATAAAAAATATTATAGAAACCATGAAGAAGAATGTAATATATTTTGCCCCTAAATATTTACTATCCCAGCATCCGATTTTTTAATTTTTTTTATCATGCAAACTAGGCAACCCTTCACGTGTATAAAAAAGTACCTTCCACAACAGCAGATGTACACAGCACTATAGCATATAACTTCCTTTTCTTCTCATTACCTTCAGCTGCAGGAAATATTATAAGTGACTTAATTAATGCAGACTGTGTAATTTTGTTTATAAGTTGTTTTTTTTAATTTCAACCTATATGGGAATTCAATTACATGTGATGTTGCTAGTACTAGTAGAACTATGTAGTTATTGTCAGGTGTGTGTGTATGTGTGTGTGCTGTGGGATGTTGGTTTGTGGTTGCTCCATGCACAGAAGCTTTTTTTTTCTTTTTCTTTTTTTTTCTTTTTTTTTCTATGGTGGAGGAAAGAGGTAGATAAGATTGTCTAGAGAGGTGGAGTTATTAGCCAAGGCCTGGTGGCTGTAGGTGGTGAGCTAGGTCCAAAAAGATGTTTGTGGGGTCTAAAGGAGTGTGTATGTTGAGGTACTAATTTTCTGTCTAATTTTTCATGAAAGTGAAATTTGAGGATAGTTGCAAAAAAAAATCAGGCTGAGCTTTAAATTCTATTTTAGTCAACTCAATAACCTCAATTCTGTGACCATTCTTCTGTTTTGATATTATATTTGACTTCTAGGACATATAAATGTAACCGTATACAGCAAAATGGGGGACAACGCGCCCCCACCAAAAAAAAATTTTTTGGTACTTACAGAGTTGTCAGCATCCAGATATTGAGCTCTCCAATCTAACCGTTCCCTTCCGTAGGCTAATTTAATACATCTTAAAGAATTCAGTTGATTTTTCCTGACGTTGACGCGTGCTGCGTTGTGCCCGATTTTCCGGTAGACGGTCACAAATATAAAATTTAGCTCTCATGTCCGTCCTAACACTCCCCAGGGAATTTTTCTAATTGGGCCAAATCTGGGATGGCTGCTATCCATCACCATAAAAACTAAATTTGGAATTAAGGCACACCAAACTTGATACAAGACATATTATAGTTAGCATGACTTTAGTTTGTATGAAAAATTTATAATAAGTTTATGAAGCTTTTCATCTGAAGACCCCACCAAAACACTTGTAGATGTACAGCCACAATTAGTAGGCCTTGTTTACTATATATGTCCACCTGCCTGGACAATCCTATCTACTTCTCAGATGTATAATGGGATGTTGGTTTGTGGTCACTCAGTTCGATCTGCAAGCTTACATTCTGTGTGTGTGTGTCAGTGGGTGAGGTTGGGTTGATAAGGTTGTGTAGGGAGGAGGTAGAGTCAATAACCAAGGCCTAGTATAGTAATTGTGGCTGTAAGTGGAGCTGGGTCTAAAAAAAAGACGGAAGTCTACAGATGGGGTGCACTTTAAACTGTTCAGTTTTGTATAAAATTTAAATTATGTGTTATAGCTCCCAATCCCTCTCCCCCCCTTATTTTACTGAAATTAAAAATTTCATTCTAATCAATACTTAAAGTGGAATATTTGCATTTAAATTTACTACGAATAAGATTATCTTTAATTCTTGAAATGAAAAGAAGACCGAAGTTTAGCGTTTTTTTCTGTCCCTCTATTCTGCAGCCTTGCATATGTGGCTCCTTTCCAGTAACATGTCAGATATATGCTGTGAATAGAGGTTTTAGGTCATTCACTGTAGAATGTGTGGAAAGAAAGTCTAAGGTGGAGTTAGTAGCCAAGGTCTTAGGTCTGAAAGGATGTTGATGGAGTCTAAATGTGTGTGTGTGTGTGGGGGGGGGGGGGGGGGGGGGGGGGGTGGGGGGGGGGGGGGGTGATTGCATAATCTTATCTTACTGTACTGCTACTCACAAATTCATCAATCAATTGGTACACTCGTGTTCGGTGAATTCAGACAGATGTGACATTAATTGCAGAGGACTGCTTCATTGGTCCACAAGTCTAAGCTGAACCCTAAATGCAATGAACTTATTCATTACAAAGTTTCATCTAGAATTTTTTTCTTGTGTGTGTGTTGTGTGTGGGTGGGGAGGGGGGGGGGGTTAGAAGCTGAAGGGGTAAGGGTCGTCATAAATAATGTGCCTGTAGCTACATTATTCAGGTTTACAGTCTCTACACTCACATCTTTACAACAAGCTGCAAGTCTCTTTACCATTGTTCCTTTTATGAAAAAGGTATGTGACAGGCTCTGGGAAGAGGTAAGCAAACATGGAATTCCTTTATCTTGTACCGTAGCCCCTATAACCATCTCGATCATGTGTTGCATGCTGCTAGAGCGCTGCACGCTATTTTTGTATATTTCAAGGTCATTTTTCCATCGCTTGTAGCTCTACATTAGAACCTCTTAGTACAAATATTTTATAATTATTATTCAGTGTGTGAGTATGTGGCGGTCTTCCACGGAATCCTCAGTTCCTGGGATGGCCACGCACTTAGTAACAGCTCAGTCGCTGCCACCAGAATGTTAATCTAGACGTTCTCGCGCATGCAGCTAGCGCCTAGCTGACTTGTCGGGAGTATTGCTGTAATTGAACACTGAACTGAACAAGACATGACAAACACTTATATAGAAGAGGGTCAACTCCTCCCACAATGACAATGTATGACCTACAAACAACTCGTGACCATATGCATAAACACATCAAGTTTATCAACACTAATTAACGAAATAAATGACTAAGTGCACACACATAAGTTCTTTCATACACACAACAGATTGAATATACAAACACAAGCACGCAAAAGCGTATTCATTGCATGGTATACAGTCTCTCTTCTTCTCTTTATCTTCTTATCTCTCTTTATCTTCTTATCTCATGTGGGCTTGTCCTGCAGGCCCACAGATGGCCTGCAGGACAAGCCCACAGACAGCCTGCAGGACAACAGTTAGATAACTTCATTTCATGAATACGCTTTTTTTTATATTTGCACTGATGCCAATTGGCTTTGTATTGTAATACTAGAACTTTAAACCTCTGATTAGTTCCTATGCTTTAATTTAAGAACTGGTCATTAATGATCATATGAAGTTAGCTACTAGCTATTTCGAGTTTTGGGAGCCTGGTGTTGTGGCTGCAGTCTTTCAAAGCTTAGCAACACAACTTAATCTGAGAATGAAAGCAGCTTGTGAGACCAGCACTATTGGAAAGAATATGCCATATGCTTATTATCAACCAGCACAGAAATTACTGTATTGAGATTATACAAAATTTTAATGCCCTAGGTAGCAACAGAGCCGTAGCTAGCAATTTTCAGTTGATCTGGCCAGGAAGTTGGTGTGGTTTCCTGTATTAGGACACACCCTGAAATTCATGTGTTTTTTTTCATGAATACACTTTATAGCTGCAGGGATTTCATGTTGAAATTATACATACATTCACACCTATTAAATTTAATACAAAATTCTGGTGCTGGCTCTGAGTCTATCATTATGGCTGGCAAAAACTTGCCATGAACTTTCCAGCCTCATTTGGTTAGATCAATGAACTCACAGGCTATGAACATATGCTGCTTGAAGGTTTGTGGTTCTAGGTGATGTGACCATCTCCATTTCACAAGTCTGAAGAGTATAAACAGATAAATAAATATATGTTATATGCTTGAGTGAATGACTCTGTAAGAATGATTTTTTGAGGCAGAGAGACTTTTCTCTCTCCAAGTACTGCATTAAGCTCCATTATTCAAATCCTGAAAAGATTTGTATCGTAGTATTTAATATTTTGGCCTAAGAGAGCATAACTCTTTTCCCAGAAGATTTTATATACTGCAGGCCTAGCCTGCCCGATAATACAAAATGAAGAGGAGCAGTAATATTTTTTTTGTACGTGTAAACAGTACTAATGAAAATGTGGTTAAATTCTGCATGAGCAATTGACCAAACCCTTCAGAGTTGAGTGATTAGGTAAAGGGTGTGGATTGCGAAACAATGCTTCCATATCTTCATCCCTCTCAATGCCGTAGGCAGGTAAGAACAGGCCTACGTTTTTTGATTAAAAAACAAACAAAAACTTAATTCAGCGAAGCGAGTGTAGCTGACTCTCTAATGAGTTCGCGATATATATATATATTTGGCGAGCGAGCGTAGCGAGCGAGACACTTACAGGGGTAACACAATCGAAAATCGGGGATGTTTATTTGTATATATGTTTGAACGTACGTATGTCATTTCGTACTTTGACCCTCGCGTTTTTGTGTTGGTTATGTGGTCGACCCCGTCCCACATTGCACTAAACAGAATCCTCTGGTTTATCGATCAGTACCCGTATCACCCTAGAAATTGAATTGAATTCTTTTGCGGGTGCAGTTACAACTTGAAAACTTAAGGGACTTCCATTTCTATTCGAGTTAGTGGCGGTGGTAAGTCAATGCGCTCTTTGTCATGGTTATAAGCCGTGCGCAACAGTATTTACTTGAAAATACATTGTCCACTAGACTACCGCTAAGGTAAGTCTGTGTAGGTGCATGTCCAGTTGTATCAAAACATTGTGTATTGTTACAACCACTACTTAGCTAAAGAATATCACAAAGAAAACGTTTCAATAACGTGTATTGTTTTGTTGTTGTTTTTTTCCTCCAATTCAAGCAGTTGCAGAGAGTTGTTACTACTATGGCACTGAAATCCCTTTACCCTGTATGCTAAATTAAAAAACTGGACCTTATTTTCAGTAGCTTCAGTGTTAGAAGTCAAAATAGTATAGTCTTTAGGCTCGCTCGCCATTTGTGCTCAAGCACATCACTAGTTGGCGAGCGAGCGAAGCGAGCGAGACACTATCAGGGGTAACTCAATCGAGATTTCGCTATATTTATTCAGCGAAGCGAGCGAAGCTCGCGGAGCTGACTCTCTAATGAGTTCGCGATATATATATATATTTAGGTCTAGAAATGGTTTTTGTTCTTGCGTGGGCGTACGTGTGTACCCTTTCTCCTACGCGCTTGCGCGGGCCGGGTAACCTTCTTAGCAACATTTTGTTTTGTTTACCCGCTGTACGAAGTAGCGATGCCCAGTAGACAAAACGTTCCCTTTATCTTACGCGCTTGTGCGGGCCGGGTAACCTTCTTAGCAACATTTTGTTTTGTTTACCCGCCGTACGAAGTAACGATGCCCAGTAGACAAAACGTTAGAAACGCTCGGTCAAGAGCTTTGAGGGCGTTAGGAACTCCAGAAGAAAAAAATAGTAAGAAGAGAGATAAGAAATGAAAAGGACAGGGCAAGGAGGAGGAGAGCTAAAACGAAACAGAAACAGGTAGCAAAGCAAAGAATCTTTCTTTTTGAAAAGCCATTAAATATTCCTAATTTATTTATTAGACTATTCCTGAGGATTACTGTACCAATCAACTTTATACAGCTGTAGACTCAACTACTCTTGAAGACACTCAAAATGCAGCCACACCATCTGAACAAGAAGCTAATATCCCCACTACTTTTTGTAGAGGAAGGAAAAGACATCTATCAGAGGACATCCATTCTCATTATACACCCAAAGCAGCAAAAAAAATTTGCAGAAAATATAACTCAAACAATTTCGATACCGCAAAGCCTTTCAGCTTATCAGCAACGAATGCAAGAGGTAAATATAAAATAAAATATATACTTCAATAAGTTAATACGAGACATATTTTCGTTTAGGAAGCCATTATGCAGAGAGCAACGTCTACAACTAATGTCACAAAAACAGCAAGTCACACATTTTGTTTGAAAGTGATAGTGAAAGAGTTCACAGGCTCCACTGTTTGTCCACTAACCAACTGTTGAGAACAGCAAATGAATCTTCATTACAAAATTCCTCTAGATTAGAGCAGTTGTCAACTAACCAACAGCAGAGATTGGCTGATGAAACACCACTTCAACGGGAGACTAGATTGTCTCAAGTTAGGGGGAACAGGTCAGGACAACATCCCCAGGTTCCATTGCACCATATTATTCCAGCATTTGATGATCCTCAAGTTCACACAGCAATGCGTAATTTTCATGCTAAAATCTCATCGATTACTATCCCAGTCTGCATAACATGTATGGAGAAATTTCCAGGCACCAAAATGAAATTTAAGTCATTGGAATGTTGTCGATGTAGCCGGGATAAACATATCCCTAAGCTCTATTCAGCTCAAAATAACATGCATCCTGGAAACATTCCTCCACTTGCAGGTTAAATTTAATGTAAAACTATAAAAATTAACCTAACTCTATTATCAAACTATGTAGTCTAAGATCTACATCTATTTAACATACTCTGCTCTCCCTCTGAATATGTTATAGACCCAAACAAACTCTTTTATTTTTTATTTTTATTAAACCACAAAGTTTACATCAGCTATAACTGTAATGATGTTTGACATTTTTAATTAAATAGCTGTATTCTGTCTAAAACACCAGCCAATAACTTTGCATGGTAAAATAATTCATTATTCTTATGTTATCACAAATAATATAACATTTAAACTTTATTATACTATGTAGCTGATTACGAATTACATTAATAAAAAAAATAATAAAATAATTCATTACTCTTGTTTTACCACAAAAAGTATAACATTTAAACTTTATTATACATAGCCTAAATTTTATAACCTTCATAGAAGCACCAATGAATCTATATGAAACAACAGACAGACATAACATTAACAACATCAAAATAAATAACTGTATCTATAGCTGTTATTACAGGGAACATGCATCGCTCGCTTCGCTATTTTGCGCTATTCGAGCGCACCACTAGTTTATTTATCTGTTTATGGGGTACGTGAGACCTCTGTTTTCGCCCGCGCTTCTAATTACGTAAGTTAGGTAAAGCGTTCACAGTTTCAGTATTTTTCAATTAACGAGCGCGGAGAATCCTGCTGCAGACGCAACTTTGTTTCAACCAAAACGTTTACAGCTACTCTCTTCTTGAAACAATTGTGAAGTCTTTGTCAAGCTGCGCTTCTTTGCCACTGCTTTCGAAGTTTATTCAGGTAATTCTGTTAGTTTAGTCTGGGATCAGAGACTTTAGATTCTCTGATGCTAACTGAGGATGGAAAGGGTTACACTGTGCACTACAGTTAGATGTAATTTCTGTCCTACTTTTCTGTAAAAAGGGTCTGCTCGCTCGCCATGCATTTGCGCTATTCGAGCGCACCACTAGTATACTAGTTTATTTGTATATATGTTTGGACGTACGTATGTCATTTTGTACTTTGACCCTCGCGTTTTTGTGTTAGTTATGTGGTCGACCCCGTCCCAAATTGCACTAAACCGAATCCTCTGGTTTATCGATCAGTACCCGTATCACCCTAGAAATTGAATTGTTTACCGTTTTGAATTCTTTTGCGGGTGCAGTTAAAACTTGAACTTAAGGGATTTCCATTTCTATTCGAGTTAGTGGCGGTGGTAAGTCAATGCGCTCTTTGTCATGGTTATAAAGCAGTGCGCAACAGTATTTACTTGAAAATACATTGTCCACTAGACTACTGCGAAGGAAGTCTGTGTAGGTGCATGTCCAGTTGTATCAAAGCATTGTGTGTTACAACCACTACTTAGCTAAAGAACATCAGAAAGAAAACTTTTAAATAACGTGTATTGTTTTGTTGTTGTTGTTTTTTTCTTTCCAAGCTGTTGCAGAGAGTTGTTACTATGGCACTGAAATCCCTTTCTATTCATATAAAAATAGTATAGTCCTTAGGCTCGCTCGCCATTTGTGCTCAAGCACATCACTAGTTAGGTCTAGAAATTTTTTTTGTTCTTGCGTGGGTGTACGTGTGTACCCTTTCTCCTACGCGCTTGCGCGGGCGGGTATTCTTAGCAACATTTTGTTGTGTTTACCCGCCGTACGAAGTAGCGATGCCCAGTAAGACAAAACGTTAGAAACGCTCGGTCAAGAGCTTTGAGGGCTTTCGAAGCTCCAGAAGAAAAATTAGTAAGGAGAGCGATCAGAAATGAAAAAGACAGGTCAAGGAGGAGGAGAGCTAAAACTAAACAGAAACAGGTAGCAAAGTAAAGAATCTTTCTTTTTGAAAAGCCATTAAATGTTCCTAAAAATTTATTAGACTATTCCTGAGGATTGCGTACCAGGAGCCTTCATCATAGAAAAAAGCTTCCACTATTGTTTTCTCACTTTGACAGTATTTTGTAGCCACACCAAGCATGCATGGAATAGCTGCAATTACAGGGAACATGCATCGCTCGCTTCACTATTTTGTGCTATTAGAGCACATCATTAGTATTATTGCGTAATTTATTTTCTGTACTTAAAAAAGTATTGCACTTTCTTATAAAAGAAACAAACACCCTAGCTATTGGTTATAGCATTTTTTTTAGTTGGTCTGAAAACAGCAATCATGGTTTATTTATTGGCACGCGAGCGTAGCGAGCGAATGGAGCGTGACACTTACAGGGGTAACACAATCGAAAATCGGGGATGTTTATTCAGCGAAGCGAGCGAAGCTGACTCTCTAATGAGTTCGCGATATATATATATATTATTTAGGTCTAGAAATTGTTTTTGTTCTTGCGTGGGCGTAAGTGTGTACCCTTTCTCCTATGCGCTTGCGCGGGCCGGGTAACCTTCTTAGCAACATTTTATTTTGTTTACCCGCGGTACGAAGTAGCAATGTCCAGTAGACAAAGCGTTACCTTTCTCCTACGCGCTTGCGCGGGCCGGGTAACCTTCTTAGCAACATTTTGTTTTGTTTACCCGCCGTACGAAGTAGCGATGCCCAGTAGACAAAACGCTAGAAGAACGCTCGGTCAAGAGCTTTGAGGCGTTAGAAACTCCAGAAGAAAAATTAGTAAGGAGAGATAAGAAATGAAAAAGATAGGGCAAGGAGGAGGAGAGCTAAAACTAAAGAGAAACAGGTAGCAAAGTAAAGAATCTTTCTTTTTGAAAAGCCATTAAATGTTCCTAAAAATTTATTAGACTATTCCTGAGGATTACGTACCAGGAGCCTTCATCATAGAAAAAAGCTTCCACTATTGTTTTCTCACTTTGACAGTATTTTGTAGCCACACCAAGCATGCATGGAATAGCTGCAATTACAGGGAACATGCATTGCTCGCTTCGCTATTTTGCGCTATTCGAGCGCACCACTAGTTTATTTATTGGCGAGCGAGCGAAGCGAGCTAGACACTCTCAGGGTTAACGCAATCGAGATTTCGCTATATTTGGCGAGCGAGCGTAGCGAGCGAGACACTTACAGGGGTAACACAATTGAAAATCGGGGATGTTTATTTGTATATATATGTTTGGACGTACATATGTCATTTTGTACTTTGACCCTTGCGTTTTTGTGTTAGTTATGGGGTCGACTCCGTCCTAAATTGCACTAAACAGAATCCTCTGGTTTATCGACCAGTACCCGTATCACCCTAGAAATTGAACTGTTTACCATTTTGAATTCTTTTGCGGGTGCAGTTAAAACTTGAAAACTAGAAGGACTTCCATTTCTATTCAGTTAGTGACGGTGGTAAGTCAATGCGTTCTTTGTCATGGTTATAAGCAGTGCGCAACAGTATTTACTTGAAAATACATTGTCCACTAGACTACCGTGAAGGTAAGTCTGTGTAGGTGCATCTCCAGTTGTGTCAAGGCATTGTGTGTTACAACCACTACTTAGCTAAACAATATCACAAAGAAAACTTTTAAATAACGTGTATTGTTTTGTTGTTGTTTTTTCCCTTCAATTCAAGCAGTTGCAGAGAGTTGTTACTATGGCACTGAAATCCCATTACCCTGTATGCCAAATTAAAAAACTGGACCTTATTTTCAGTAGCTTCAGTGTTAGAAATCAAAATCATTCATATAAAAATAGTATAGTCTTTAGGCTCGCTCGCCATTTGTGCTCAAGCACATCACTAGTTATTTATCTGTTTATGGGGTACGTGAGACTTCTGTTTTCGCCCGCGCTTCGAATTACGTAAGTTAGGTAAAGCGTTCACAGTTCCAGTATTTTTTCAATTAACGAGCGCGGAGAATCCTGCTGCTGCCTTACGCAACTTCTTTCAACCAAAAAGTTTACAGCTACTCTCTTCTTGAAACAATTGTGAAGTCGTTGTCAAGCTGCGCTTCTTTGCCACTGCTTTCGCAGTTTATTCAGGTAATTCTGTTAGTTTAGTCTGGGATCAGAGACTTTAGATTCTCTGATGCTAACTGAGAATGGAAAGGGTTACACTGTGCACAAGTTAGATGTAATTGTTTCAGTCCTATTTTTCTGTAAAAAGAGTCTGCTCGCTCGCCATGCATTTGCGCTATTCGAGCGCACCACTAGTTTATTTATTTATCTGTTTATGGGGGTACGTGAGACTTCTGTTTTTGTCAAGCTGCGCTTCTTTGCCACTGCTTTCTAAGTTTATTCAGGTAATTCTGTTATTGTTAACTCTTCATACCTAATCAGTTAGATGTAATTTCTGTCCTATTTTTCTGTAAAAAGAGTCTGCTCGCTCGCCATGCATTTGCGCTATTCGAGCGCACCACTAGTTTATTGGCGAGCGAGCGTAGCGAGCGAGACAGTTTTAGGGGTGGATAATGCAAAATCGGGTATATGTTATATAATGTGTGTGTAAGGATGGTACGTATGCCCCAAAAATGCGCGCGCGGGGAACTTTTTTCTCCAAAAAACACGTCTTTTTAGGCTTGACCCCAGTTTATTCTGAAACTACAGCATTAAACAAGCCTTACTTTATACTTAAGCGCAGAAGTGTGAGAAAATTCCTCCACGAAAACGCTTGCTTTTCAAGAAACAAAAAGTTGATTCGACCGGTTACTATGGCATTGACGACCCATTTCCAGACCTAATTTCAAAACTTCGCCGTTTAAGGGGGATACGGAGTGCCGCTTGTTGGTTGTCAAGAGTCATTGGTAGTCAGAATGTCGTAGTATTAATGCTAAGAAACCTACTACTACTCGAGGGAAGCTGAGGTAAGTAGTAATTCCATATTTGTTAGCTAAATATGCAAAAATAACTCTGGCCTTTCTTTTTTGTAGCTAAGAGCTTGTTGTCAACAGTGACTGGTAAATTCAAATAGTTAGAATGACTCAAATTTGGCACTACAAAAGTTACCGCTGCTCAAGAAAATGAGGTAAGAAAGTAATTTTTGTATTTGTGTGCTAAAATTGATTGTCTTTTTTTTGTAGGTGAGAGCTTGTTGTCAAGAATTCAAGGTAATTCAGACGGTCAAAGTAACTTCAATTTGATACTACAGAAGTTATCAATACTCAAGAATGATGTAAGTAGTAATTCCATATTATTGTTGGCTAAAATTACAAATAATAACACTGGTTTATTTTTTATCGAGCTTGTTCAAGAGTTACTGGTGATTGAGATTATCAGAATGGTTGATGTTTGATACTACAAAAGTTACCATCAATCAGGTAAGAGAGAGATATTGTATTTGTTTGCTGAAATCAAATGTCATAACTGCTATTATAGTGTTTGCATGAAGTAAGCTAAAAATAGTAACATTTTTATGCTACCTAACTATCAAGCTCACTCGCCATTTGTGCTCAAGCACACCACTAGTTGGCGAGCGAGCGTAGCGAGCGAGACAGTATTAGGGGTGGATAATGCAAAATCGGGTATATGTTATGTATATGTTTATAGCCCGTTACCCGAGCGACCGCGCTTGTCGTTAAGAACTATAAATCAGATACAGTCTGGTATGCTCGTAAGAAAATGTATTAGCGGGGAAAAGTCTGATATAGTTCTTAGCAACCATAATTATGGTGAAAGGCAGATCAAAGCAAAATGGAATAATGAAGAGTTTGGGTACTTTAATACAATTACTAAGATAGCTAACGCTATACTTTGCTCGTTGTTGAAGTTTGGGCTATAAAATAGTTATAAACCAAAATCATTAGGTTTGTATTTCGATTTATAAATCCTCGCCACTCAGGCTGCGCCCTCGTGTCTAGGAGTTTATAAATCGCATACAAACCTCAATTTTGGTTTATAACTATAACATGTATGTATGAATGGTACGTATTCTCTTTAAACGCGCACGCGGGGAACTTTTTTTTCCGAAAAACACGGCTATTTAGGCTTGACTCCAGTTTATTCTGAAACTACAGCATTACGCAAACCTTACTTTATACTTAAGCTCCAAAGTATGAGAAAATTCCTGCTAAAACGCTTGTTTTCAAGACACAAAAAGTTGATTCGACAGGTTACTATGGCATTGAAAACCCTTTTCCAGACTTAATTTCAAAACTTCGCCGTTTTATGGGGGGATACGGAGTGCCGGTTGTTAGTTGTCAAGAGCCGTTTGTAGTCAGAATGCCGTAGTATTAATGCTAAGGAAGCTACTACTTCTCGAGGGAAGCTGAGATAAGTACCAATTCCATATTTGTTAGCTAAATATGCAAGATTAACTCTGGCCTTTCTTTTTTGTAGCTAAGAGCTTGTCAACAGTGACTGGTAAATTCAAATAGTCAGATTGGCTCAAATTTGGTACTACAAAAGTTACCACTGCTCAAGAAAATGAGGTAAGAAAGTAATTGTGTATTTGTGTG
>WLWD01004288.1_pt1 | contig 24648 bp, 14 predicted proteins | sample 6712731 | NCBI WGS metagenome assembly WLWD01 (sample SAMN12718690, study PRJNA576275) | sponge metagenome | isolation source: marine sponge | host: Mycale hentscheli | place: New Zealand: South Island, Marlborough, Capsize Point | collected 2014-11-01 | reverse complement strand
GCAGATTATCAACAGCTAATTGTGGTCTGAACTGTGAATTTTTTAAAGCTTCTGCCTGGGTGACTGCCAGCTGGTGATAATTGGTAGAAATATGCTTGGAAAATTTATTTGTTTTTGTTGTCCAATAATTAAATTTCTTGCATACCAACTGACCTAAATTATCCTTATTGGCAAAAAGCACACAAGGTAGACAAAATATACCATCTTCTGCTTTGCTATATACAAACCAAGGATTCTTCTCTAAATATGACAATTGACAAGACCTCTGACACCCATCTAAGTATCTACTAGGAAACTTAAAATCGCTATTAGGCTTAAAGTGTTTAGTTAAGATAGAGTACTTTAATGTTGAGGAAAAACACCTTATAGAGGTTTGAGGGGTTTACTGTAGAAGCAACCCAATATCGTCACATAGTTGCTCACTCATGCTACTACATAACGAAGTACTAGAAACCGCAGGCGCTAGCGCAAGAGTACCTGGGACAGGAGCAGTTTGAGGAGAAAGAACACCACAAAAAGAGGTAGGAGAAGCAGGAGGGGGTGAAATTGGTGTATCGGCAGGGGAATGAAGACTCAAGCATGGAGAAGTAGGTGCAGAATCAGGGAGATCAATGAATTTTCCTTCTTCTATTCTAGGTCTCTTTGTAGATAAAGCATTATCAGGAGAAGAGTCTGCAGAAATTCCAGCTCCAGAACTCTTCCTAAAATTGGCATGACTACTTAATACATTGCAACGAGGCTATCTAATTTAACACTAACTTGTGAAAGAAGGAGGTCAACTTTCTCTGAGACATGGCCAACAGATACAGCCCCTGATACTTCCACTAACCAAACCACACAAACACTCTGACAACCGAAGACACTTCAATGAAGCCTTACAAACGCACAATCAGCTGGTTGTTGTGTGCGTTTATTAGAAAACACAGCTAAATACTGGGCGTGTTCAGCTATAGACTATAGACGGACCGCCCCAATTTTGGTTTAATTGATCGCGGAGAAGTCGCGATATTGTTTCTCTGTGGAGTTCCATTGTGCCAGTTTGGGAGTTCAGTAGTGGTTGTAAATTAGGTAAGTATTGAGCTGAAAAAGGGGGTTTCGTCCGAAACCTAACGATACCCCCTGGATCCGCCACTGGGTGTGCCCACATCTCCCCCTCCTCCTTCTGCTGATGGTTTCCAACAGCACCATCTTCTATCTCTCTTGTGTGACAGCGACTCAGGCAATCTGCCACACCATTCTCACAACCACTACGATACACCACCTTGAACTTGAATTCGGTTAGCTTCAACGCCCAATTATACAGACGACGGTTCAGTTGCCTAGTTGTCATCAACGTCACCAAGGAACGGTGGTCCATCACCACAGTGAACTTCTTCCCGTACAGATAGAAGGCAAAATGTCTAACAGCTTCGAATAGGGCAAGCCCCTCCAGCTCCTGAGCGCTATATCTCTGTTGGGCTCCCTTTAGTTGCTTGGAGAAGAACGCAACCGGCAGATGCTCCTCTCCCCTGACCACTGACAAAACTGCACCCACTCCAGACACACTGGCATCACATTCTAAGACAAACACATCTGACACACACGGAACAACTAAACACACACTATGACACAATGACTTACACAATCCATGAAACGCCTCCATCATCTGGCTAGACCACTCCACTGTCCCAGCCGCATTCCTTGACATAGAGGGCGTAAGAGAAGAGGACCAGCTATGGTAGTTCCTGATGAAACGACGATAGTAGCCCACCAGACCTAGGAATGCCCTCAACTGCTTCCTAGTCTTTGGAAGGGGATGCTCCCTGATAGCCCTCACCCTCGTTTCCGGCACATTGATTACTCCACCTCCGACAACATGGCCCAAAAACTCCAACCTCACCTTACCAAAACAACATTTACTTCTTTTGCATGTCAGGCCCGCCTCTTTCAGCGCCTCAAACAACCTTCCTAAATGTACCAAATGCTCACTCCAACAGCCAGACACCACCAAGGTGTCATCAATATATACTCTTGCGAAGTCTACACAATCTACCAACACCAAATCCATTAATCTTTGAAAAACCGACGGAGCATTAATCAACCCAAATGGCATTCTCCGAAACCTGAACTTCCCGAAAGGGCAAACAAAACAAGTTTTATCACGATCCTCCTCCAATACCTCCACCTGGTGAAAACCTTTCGATAAATCAACCTTGGATAACACACGACCCTTTCCTACCATCTCAACCATTTCCTCAAACCCAGGTATATAATAAGGTTCCTTCACTGAAATCTCATTCAACTTCCTATAATCAACACATAAACGAACTCCTCCCCCTTGCTTCCTGACTGGCACTAACGGCGACGCCCACTGGCTCTCACACCTCTCAATAACACCACATTTCTCCAATCCACTCAACTCATTCCTGACCTCGTCTCTGATACCTAACGGTACAGAGTAAGGAGCCTGCCTAACTGGCTGGTGATCACCTGTCTCAATGTTCATGACCACCCTCTTTGTGCTTCCCGGCAGGTCCGAAAACACACCCTCATACTCCCCCAACAGTTTGTCCAACTCCTCCTGATTATAATCCACACATACCCCACTTAGCTTATTCCTCTGCACATAATCTTCCTCCACGACCACATCCAACCTACAAACACTCTCCCTGTCACAATACTTCTTTAAACAGTTGACATGTACAACCTTGCAGTGCTTCTTGGCTCCCTCCTTATGAATCTTATAATTCACCTCACCAGTCCTTTCTAGCACAATGTACGGACCCTCCCAAGAATCTGCCAACTTGCAACTTAGACCCGGAATCCTGTACAACACCTTTGACCCTACCTCAAACTCCCTCAGCTTCGTCCCTCGATTCATCAACATCAACCTACTCTCCTTCCCCTTCATCATCTTTACTGCTGCACTATCCCTCATAAGTTCTAGTCTCTCCGCCATATTGCTAACCCACTCACACACATTTAACTTCTTGCTGTCCAACTCAAATAACCCATGGTACAGGGCATCCAATGGAGTTCTCACCCTGAACCCATACACTAAGTCAAATGGGCTAAACCCAGAATCTGAATGAGGCATCTGCCTCAAAACGAATAATACAACACTTGCCCAATATAGATTTCATCGTCCCATGCATACGCTCCACCATCCCGTTACATTCTGGGTGATATGGTGAAGTGTGCATTTGCTCAATCCCTAACAGTTTGCACACATCCCTCAATACTCCTGAACAAAACTGAGTCCCTCTATCTGACAAAATTTTCTCTGGGATGGAAGTCCTAGAGAAAATAGTCCACAGCCCGTCAGCCACAGCTCTTGCATTCACACACCTCAGTGGTACTGCCTCAGGCCACCGAGTAGACAGACACACATACGTGAGCAGATACCTATTGCCCCCTTTCCCCTTAGGCAAAGGCCCCACAATATCCACAGCCACATCTTCAAACAATTCTGTAAGAACCGGCCTCTCAACCACAGGCGCTCTCTTAGGCCTATGCTTAGACTTCAACTGACACACCTTGTAACCTCTACAATGCTCACAAATTTCTTTCTTCATTCCCGGCCAAATGAAATACCTACCCACCATCGACGAAACCTTATCAGCCCCCAAGTGTCCATTCTTCTCATGACCTAACAGCAAAACCCGTTCCCTAAACTCCTTTGGCAAAACCAGCACATCTCTAAACTCCTCCCACGTCACATATAATGACTTAACCAACGTCCCTCCTTTCCATGAAAACCCACGCTCCTTTCTATCCCCCAACTCTCTCCATTCCTTTAATGACTCATCTGTCTTCACAGCCTCCCTGAACTTCTCACCATCTGTCCCAATCTTTACCGGCCCTATGTCTCCCGCTAGCTCACACAATCGTCTTTCTTTTCCCTCTAAAGGTACTAAGTCCTCAAACGCAGTCACAACTGCCTCAGGCTCCACCTCCACAGTGTCCCCTACCACCATTTCCACTGAAGTATCCACACTCAATTCCTCACCCACAACACTATCCTCAACTGTTGAATAATCCAACTCATCACCCTTGTCCTCCGGCACCTCTTCCACCACACACCACATTGGTTCACACTCCTCACCGTCCACATTGCTCTCACCCACACTCAGTTCATACCCTCTTGACACCTCCCTAGTGTCAGACCTCTCAAGCTCGGTTTCCGCCCTCGCCTGACTCCTGGTTAACACCTTAACCTCTGCTGGCTTCATTGCCTTCATAAAAGCCAACACTTCCTCCTCCACCTTCAAGTCTAAAGGAAGAATAAAATCTGCGAAGGAGTCACCACTTTCGTCAATGACCACCTCCCTCACCAACCTCAAGCCTGCCACCTCAAAGACAGCCTTTGTACATTTGTGTAACACAGTATTCCCATGCACACTCGAGATATACGTTTCACCACAATCCTCGGTATCTTTACCAACCAAAGCCCTAGGGACCACACCTAAGTCTGCCCCTGTGTCAACTAAAATCATCTTCTCCACTCCGTTGACCCTGCCAACCACCAAATTATTCTTCTCCTTTTGCCCAACCGACGCCTTATTCACCGGAGCCATCCTCCCACTAACTGGTTCCTTCTTCACTGGACCTCCCACCTTCTTCAAAGGGCAATCAGGGCTCTTATGTCCTTCCTTGTGGCAAGTGAAGCAGGTGGGCTGCCTAATTCGACAGACAGCACCGGGTACCCTGTCCACATTGGGACTACCGGTTCTGCCAGCCTTGCAATAAACAGCCCTGTGCCCTGCTTCACCACAGTTGAAACAGTTCACAGTTAACCTGCTGCTACCACTCCCATCTCTACTTCCTATTCCGGCTCTACCTCCCTAAATTCCACTACTGCCCAAAACTTTATAAAAATTCCCACGTTGCCTCCCAGAGACCCAATCACACCAACCTTTTCTCGTAACTCCTTTATACTGTTCACCGCCTTATTCTTCAAGAACGTTCTACCCCCTACCGGAATAACCTGCCTTGTAATGGCCATAGCCAAAACAAAGACACACTCCTCCACCGACTTCGCCCCCTGAAACAAACCCTTGCACAACCTCACAATAACATCCATCACCTCATCCCCACTCTTAGCTTTCAAACTCTCTCCCGTGAGTTCAAAAATCCGGTGACCGTATGTAATGGTTGTTTCTCCAGCAGCCTTCAATAGAGCCCCCTTAACAGCATCATATCCGGCATCCTCATCTCTCAGATCACTGATCCGCACACACAATTTCTCCTGCAACCTTGCACATAACCTATCCACCCACTCTTCTTCTGCAACCTCACACTCCCTCATTGTTCTCTCAAACCTCTCCGAAAATAAACCCAAGTCCATAGATTCCTTCCACATACCCAAACCTGCCAGTTTCTCCTTATACCTCTCTCTTTTCTCTTTCTTCTTATCTTCCTCCTCCCGTTTTACTCTTTTAAATTCCTCCTCCTCACGTCTTCTATCAGCCTCTGCCTCTCTCTGCTGTTCCGCCCTGGCCTCCTCTAATTCCTTCATCTGCTTGAACATGTCACACAGCTCCACCCTTCTAGCCTCTTCACTTGCTTTCCTTAATTTCTCCTCTTCCTTCCGCCTCACTTCTGCCGTCTCAGCCATATCTCTCCTATACTGCTCATCCCGTTCACACATCATCCTTAATATTGCCCTTATATCACTCTCTTCTCCTGCCATCTCTCTTGCTTCCTCCAATTCTCCTACCTCACTACTGTTCTCTCCGATCTCACTCACAATCTCCAGTTCCTGGTCCAAATCTTCCCCTAACACTTCTTTGACTATCACCTCCTCCCCAGTTGGCTCACCGCCTGTTCCCCTGGTCTAGTAGTTAGTCTCCTAGAGGGTCTGACTGCTGCGTCTCTAGCGGCTGGTACTTCCTGCTGGCCCTCTTTCTCCCCGTTTCCTTCTGGTCTCTGGCATGGGCAGGGAATGACTTCACCGTCCGACAGAGACCTGACCAAAAAGCAATACACACAACGTCAAGGAGTTTACAAATAAATATTACACAACCACACGATGCGTCTTTACAAAAAAAAAAGATACACACAAAAAAAATTGTCCGGTGTCTCCGAAAAATAAATACACAAAAAAAATTGTCCGATGTCTCCGTGGATGTCTCCGAGTGAATGCCTTCACGATCTGGACGAGTTGGTGGTCTTGCCACTCCTGGACGAATCCGCAGAAGGGATTTCCACTTGGTAGGTGCCCGATGTCTTGGGGGACGTGTAGATTAAGGATCTTCAAGGACTGTCGTCGCTGTGAAAAATCCCACCGCTGCCACCAAATGTGGGCTTGCTCAGGCGAGTTGTCACTCTGCTTGGCTTGCTCGCACCTGACGACAGCAAAATAGTTGCTGCCACCAGAGTCAAGGTCCTCTCTAGCTACCCAAGGCGAACCACTGAACAATCCTCAGGCTAGGTCTTAAGGTAGATTAAATTACTTTAATTAGATAAAAATGCACACACAACGAATTGAATGACATGAACCAAGACTGCCACAATGACACAAAACTCAGCTTTAAATACAACACAGAAACCACACCTACAAGTCACACGAAAGGCTGCAAAGTTCCTGCTCTGCTACAGACATGCACACATGCATACAACATTCCTACATTTATTAACACAACTGACACAAATAAATTATGACCACACATGACTACAAGAAGATGAATGTATGTGAGTGGGTTGAAAGATTGTCAGAAAAATTGGAACTGATGAGGGATTGTGCGGTGGAAATACAGTAGGAGTCAAAAAAAAGTTTCAATTCCGTTCGTAGAATGGCCGTCGCACAATTAAAAAACGGGGAAAAAACGTACCCGTTTGTTGAAAAACGGCCGTTCCGTTCGACCGCGTTACCGTTTTAATCTTTCTCGTGCACAGTATGCTCAAAGAAATATAAACTAGAAAATGCTCGTGTAGCATTGGTTGGGCGAGCGAGGTTCTGGGGAAATGTTGACACTTTCAATTGCATTGGGGTCGTTTGATTTGAATTTGCATTGGTTTTCTTCCTGCAGGTTGCCAAATCTGAATTCACATCTCATTATTAGTAGTAGAATATGTAATGACATGTAAAGGGGGAAATGATGATTGGTAAAGGGTAAAGAATGGTACTCCTCATGATAAAGTAACAATTGGTAAAGGGTAAAGAATGGTACTCCTTCTGGAATGCGCGCGCGTTTAAACGACGACGGACGACGCGTTTAAAGGACGACGTATTCAGGATTTCCATAGACTACATCTTAGAGTTAGCCCTAGCCCTAGCCCTAGCCCTAGCCCCCCCCCCTTATGACGACAAAAACATTAAACCGGCGATTACGTGGTTTCATGCTACGCCTGTTGGAGTTTGATTTCAAGATAGTGTACCATCCAGGAACAGACAACCAGGATGCAGACGGACTCAGCAGACAAGCATGGAAAGAACAGGTGGTAGATGAGTAACCGGTGGATGTTCCCTGTGTTCGCCACCCGAGGTGAGACCTTAGTGGGGGGGGGGGGGGGGGAGATGTGGGAACACCCACTCAGCCAGATGGAGGTGAGAGGGAACAAGAGCCAGGCACGTGCCTTTGAACTAATTTGACAGTTTTGTGTGTTTGTGTGTATTAAGTGTTAATTGGTGTGTGTGTCCTTATTTGGTTTTTGTAAGTCAGTTTTGTTGGCCAATCAGATTTGAGAGTGTGGGTGAGACATAGGTTTTTATATACTGTGGCTTGTCTCACCCACCTCAGATTTTGTACAGTGAGGCTTTGAACAAAGACATTGACCAGTAGAGTCTGGTGAATCTCGGTTGGGGCTTGATTTGGGTCGCCTGCGTAACTGGGGGAATACCAGCTTGCTGTGGAACGTCCTTCAACATTCTATGCATTATCTCTGGTGGCAGCGGGGATGCTACCTGGAGCTCTGAGGACAGAGATCACGGAGCCAGAATCCCGACAACACCACAGTGTGGTTGCTAATTGCTATACTCCTGGGAAGTCATTTATTAATTCTTTTAATTGGCTTTACTGGAATTATTTACAGTAAAATTTAGACAGTACAATTCAATAATAGTAGAGCAGATTTGCACTAAATATCAGTGAAATTGTGCATTTTGTGATAAAAGCATGAAACTTGGTACATGGCTCCTAGGAACCATGAATAATAATTTAAGAAGTGGAGCCACCCCCAATTTGACCTTTGGTGACCTCTAGACGTTTTTTTAACCATATATGGAAGTTTTTATTGAAAGTATACTGAAACTTGATTATAGCTAGAGTTCATGTATATGACAGTCACCAGAACAAAAACATAGTGCAGTGCACTTGAGGGCTGCCTTGTAACACTTACACCTCCTGGCACACCCTTTTTTGCAACTGCAGTGAATAAGTTCAGAACATGAGCGTGATGCTTCTGAGAGGGTTGTCCATACCGGTTCCCATCCAGTTTGCTCTTTCTTCCTGACAGAGATGTTGTGTCTCTCTGGGAGTAGTGTGTACGCGTGTGCCTGCCGAGTCAGAGTGACTGGAGTAATGGCGCTGCGCTCTGTGGTCAAAAGGTGAAGCGGAGAAATCATGCAGGTCACAGAGCGAGTATAGTGTAGAGTTAGTATAATTGAAAAAGGCTCGGTTTATATGGGAAAGTAATTTGAATGAGTATGATGGTTTGGAATGAATATCATTAAGAGAGACAAAAAAAAGGGGGAGGGGGCGGTAAGTGTTGAAGAGAGCAAGTCCTTATATGGATATGCAAGTTCAAATGTTCTTGTTGTCCAGGTAGTCCTGGACAGACTCCCGGGCTCCTGAGAAAGAAGTAAGGGTTGATAGCAGGTGAGTGAGTTGACTGTATGTTCATTGTTGTGACGTGTAGGTTCTCGTAAACGAGGAAGGCGTGAAGTGTTAAATGGTTTGATGATCAACATCTCGGTGAGTGAGAGAATAGCAGTAAACATAGAGTTGAGTAATCTTAATCTTTCTTTTCAGATAGAGGATGTTCTTCGGGCAGACACGGAATCAGCATGGTGGTAGATCTGACATAGTTCTTGCCGTGACAGAGTACTTTTGCGGCTCTCACTTGGCCGTCATCACCGGCGAAGATTTCCTGAACTTTGGCCAGTGGCCATTGCCTGTGGCTGAGTGTCTCGTCCTTGAGATAAACTAACTGGTTGACCTGTAGTGGTGTTTGTGATTTGTTCCATTTACATCTTTCATGAAGTGTATTGAGATACTTAGCGAGCCATTGTTGCCAGATATCCTCCTGAATTTTGGCAACCAGCCTCCATCTTCGTAGGGAGGGCGTGAACTTTTCTGGTGTTTCTAGCATGGGAGTAGCTAGCAGAGGTCTGCCGATTAAGAAATGTCCGGCGGTCAGTATGTTTCCCGTATGCTCATCTTCCTGGGTCATTGGTGTGATGGGTCTTGAGTTTAGAATTGCTTCCGCTTCGATCAAGAGTGTTTCCAGCTCGTCATACCTGAGCAGATGGGGAGTGAGGTTTTTCTTGAGAATCAGCTTCATTTGCCTAACAGTGGCCTCCCAGAGCCCACCAAAGTGTGGAGCCCTGGGTGGCGAATGATGCCAAACTATGTTGTTGGTCTGGCAAAATGTGATTGTGGTCTTCCTTGACTCGAGTCTGTCCCTCAGATCTCGAGTCTCCTCCCGGGCGCCCAAGAAGTTCGAACCATTGTCACAATAGATGTGACCTGGTGTGCCTCGTCTTGCTATAAATCTTTGGAGGGCCGCCCGGAAGTCGACCGAGCTGAGGGATGCACATAACTCTAAGTGCACTGCCTTAGATGCCATACAGATGAAGACGGCTGTGTATGTCTTCACTGGCACCGGTTTGCGAACGTGACCTTGTCTCACAAACATAGGCCCCGCAAAGTCAACACCTGTAACGTAGAAGGTAGGAGTGGGAGTGGACCTCACGGCTGGAAGTATGCCCATAAGGTGTGACACTGGGCGAGCATATGCTCGTTGACAAAGAGCACACGCCCTGCTGATCTTCTTCAGCAGGTTTCGTAATCCTGGTATGATGTATGTCGACGCAATTGTGGCCTGAAGTGCTGAGACTCCAGGGTGACGTTTAGATACATGTTGGGTGGTACACAGTAGAATGGTGAACTTCGATTTTACGTCAAGTGGGAGTAGTCTAAGGGGTTGAGTTCTGTTTTCTGGATCTCGAATGCGGCTGTGGCACATGAGACGTCCAACCTCGATGGTCGTGGTGAATTTGTACAAGTGGTGACCTTTACTGACTGACTTTCCTTCACTGAGTGCCGCATAGACTTGAGGATATGATTGTTGTTGCGCGAGGGCAATCAACGTCTGATGAGTTGTTAACAGTTCGGCCGAGGACAGTTGAGGTTGTAAATTTCTGTTTTGTTTGTTCCTCGCATTGGTCACGAAACGATAGAGCCATGACACGACTCTTGTGAGCTTGTGTAACGATGAGTACTTGGACCATAGTATGTCTAGGAACTGAGATTGAGTTGAGGACTCCGACATGTCTGGAGTAATGGCGAGAACATTGATATCTTCCTGTGGCCGTGCTATGTGGGTCTCTGGCCAGCAGGTCGGCGGTTGGGAGAGCCAAGGCGGGCCATTCCACCATAGCTCCGAATTGGTGAGTTCCACAGCAGTCATGCCCCTGCTGGCAATGTCCGCTGGGTTCTTGTCTGTGGAGACGTGTCTCCAAGTTGTGGCCGGTAACTCGTCTTGGATAATCTGAACCCTATTGGCCACAAACTTGTCCTTCAGTTGAGCAGGAGATTTGGAGATCCAAAAGAGTGTGATTGTGCTGTCTGACCATGCGTGAGTATTGGCATGGTCCACGCCCAGTGTCTTGGCAGTGGATGAGAGCAGTCTTGCCAACAGCACAGCTCCAAGTAACTCCGCTCGAGGCACGGTAACGTGTTTCACTGGCAACACTCTGGCCTTGGATGTAACCAGAGAGGTGTGGATGCTGCCGTCTGCCTGCACCGCTCGCAGGTAAAGTACAGCTCCGTAGGCTCTGTCAGAGGCGTCCGCAAATCCATGTAGTGAAAGGAAAACTGAAGGACACTCGAAGTATGGCCTAGCAATGGCGTGATCTCTGACAGTAGCCAGCCCTTCAACCCACGATGACCAGGTTGACATTAGGTCGTCAGGGAGTGAGACGTCCCAAGGCAGCCTTCTCTTCCAGGCTTCCTGTAGAATCAACTTGGCTTGGATCGTGAAAGGAGAAAATATACCCAAGATATCATAGACTCCCGCAGATATGGCAGCCACGAATCTCTTGGTCACTGTGGTGGATGAGTTAACATCTGGGATAGCAACCAACAGCTGATCAGTCGTCGTGTCCCAGTGCATGCCAAGTGCTTTTGGGGACTGAGATAGATGTAAGCGTTCATTGACATCTTCTTCACGTAGATCAGATGGAGTGTCATGTAAGAAGTTGATGGAATTGGACCTCCATTTTCGAAGGTTCATGCCCGCTTTGCTCAGCAGGTCACATAGTTCGTTGCGCAGACTGATAGCTTCTTGAGCTGAGTGCGCACCGGCAACAAAGTCATCCACATAGAATTGATTTAGAACAGTGTTGGCAGCGTTGGGATGTGTGGACTTGTACTTCTCTGCCAAGTAACGGATTGACTGAGTTGCGAGAAAGGGACTGGACGCCACGCCGAATGTCACTCGAGACATACGGCAGTCACTAATGATTCCTGAAGGTAGGCGAACCAGAAACCTATGGTAATCTTGATGGTCGGGATGTAAGAGAATTTCTCGAAACATTTTGCCTATATCAGCTGATAGGCCAACCGAATAGGTACGAAACTTGATGATGACGTCTGATAGATGTGGGTAAAGGTTGGGCCCAATGTGCAGTTGATCATTCAGAGATATGCCTGTCGAACTCTTAGCCGAGGCATCGAAAACTGGCCGCACCTTAGTGGTGGACGACGTAGCTTTGAATATGCCGTGAACTGGTAGATAAAACACATGATCAGATTTGTTTACTTCTTCTTCCGGTATAATGTGGGCGTGACCCAAATGAATGTATTCTCTGAGGGCTTCGTTGAAGATTTCCAGCTTCTGCTTAGCCTTGAGTGACTTCTCATTCGAGAATAACCTGGAGAGAGCTTGCTTACGGCTGTCACCCAGAGCTGGAGGAGAGTCTTTGAAAGGTAACTTGACCTGAATTCGTTGCTCAGAGTGAGTCACGTTGTCATGAAAGTGTTGTAGTGTTTTCTGCTCATCCTTTGTCAAAGGAGAGCTCTCTGGTACCTTCTCCAGAGACCAGAGCTTGGCGAGGTCCTTGTGTAAGTCAGTGTCTTGAGGCAAAATAGTGTACACGTGAGGACGAGTGGCTAATGGTCCGATGACTCCATAACCAAACTTGGTGCTGATAAACCTGTGTCGGTCTATGGCAGTGACTCCCCCGCAGAGATTCCAGGGATGTTCTTCCCCGAGAAGAATATCAACCACACCGCCCATAGGTGGGTCGCTGAGCACCAGGCCATGCTGTGTGGCCAGGCGGGTTACACTTTCCCTATCTTGGGGAGGGGAGGAGCTCATTCTCTTTGGAAATATCAGGAATTCCAGAGGAGCAGTCTCGAAGTCTGAGATCGTAGAGCGTAGTGATGCTCTGACTTTGAACTTCGTGGTGATTGTTCCTAAGCCCGCCCCAGTGCAGGTACGGTCATAGGGTATCCTCTTTAGCTTGAGAGTGTCAGCGAGTTCCGTGCTCATGAAGCTGGCTCCGCTGCCGTGGTCGATCAGTACACAAGCTTTTGTTGATTTGTCACCAGACGTTACCATGGCAGTCACGGAACATATGAAGTTGCCGACTGACCTTCCTTCTGTTGAGGAAGGAGATAGCGCAACCATATCCACCGACAGAGGCGTGGTTGCTGGAGGTGTGGAGGAGGGCGTGGCTGGTCCTTTATCTATGTGCAAGAGAGAATGGTGCCTTTGATGGCAGTGCCGGCAAGAATGCTTGTTTGAGCAAGTACGAACTGCGTGTGAAGCCGAGAAGCAGTTGAGGCAGAGCCTCTTCTCCCTGACCAGTTTGTTGCGCTCATCCACTGGGAGAGCAGCAAATGTGGCGCACCTCCCCAGCCAGTGTCCTTCACCACATGAAGGGCACTTGGCTGGTTGGAAATTCTTCTTAGCAGGTGGTGGGTTGTTGGTAGGTGGACGTGATGAGGTCAGTTTCGACATTGGCATAGGAGCAGTTTGTGTCGGTTCAAATGCCGAGGGCGTGCCCGAAGCAGCAGAATTGTCAGCCCACAACAGCCGTTTTTCAAGGAATTTGGTGAAATCTTCCATTGACGGCTTGGTGAGGGATTCCATGAGAAGCTTGTCCCAATCCTCCTTCATTTTTCCGGTGAGGAAGGGTCTGAAGTAGTGTGGAAAGAACAGAGACATCTTGTCATCGAGCTGTGTTTGCAGGGCTTTGTATGGCCCCATTACAGCTTCCTTAAACTTCCTGATGGAAGCTGTTGTCCTGTCAACGTAAGGAACGTTGGTGACTTTGTTGACTAGCAGAGGTACTACTAACTGAAGTCTACCAAAGAGCTGACGAAGACCTTTTAGTAAGTCATCGACAGTGGATCCAGACTGATGCATTTCGGCTATGAGTGTTTTGCCGGAAAGCGGAGTGATTGCCTGCCTCACAATGGCAAACTTATCCTCCCGAGTGAAACTTTCTGCCCTGTGTCTGAGCAGAGAGACCAGTGAGACTTCGAATGCTTGCCACTGAAGTGGGTCCCCGTTGAATTTGGGAATGTCCAAATTCAGTGGTGCCATTTTTGGTCTCGGAGTGGAATCTGTGGAACATGGAGTAGGAGGGGTAGTCGCAGTGGATGAAGTGACTGTGGCAAATAATCTGGTGAGGTCTGAGAACAGAGTGTCGAGCTCTGTTGCAGCATTCTGCAGCTCAGCGTCCTCTGGCAGTGTCAGGCAAGCAGTGGTGAAGCTCGCACGAGACTTGGATACAGCTGCGTACTCCTCTTTTTGAGAGGAGATCGCAGTGTCCAGAGCCAGAAGTCGTCTAAGCTCCAAGTCGAGCAGTTTGGCATCCCTGTGGGCCTTGGATTGGATAGCCAGGTTATCTAGGTCTGCCAGGAGTTCATCATGGATAGTGTCATGTTTCTCCCTCTCTGCCGCTGGTGTATAGGCTTCTGGATCAGCTGCACATTCGTCGATGGATTGTTGTAGCAGGTCGTGCTTGCTGACACAGTCTTTGAGTTCAGCAGACAGAGAGGAGATGGTAGCTTCGGATACAGCAGAAGGATGAGGGTGTGAAGCTTCTTGCCTAGGCGAGTGGCGTACCCTCGCTTTTGGCCACGCTGAGCCTTAAGTCTCTTGAGCTCTGGCGTTGCATCATCCTCGTGAAGAGTACGCGTTGTGTAAGTCGGGTCCGTGGACAGGACTGATAGAGAGTCTTCGGTCATCGTAGTGTATTTCCAACAAATGCACTTATGCACGTAGGAGAAATCCCAAAGTAGAGTACGTAGTATTCCCAACTTAGGAAACGAATCAAACAAAGTTAGAAATAGACTAGGCTAAACGACTAGGACTTGTATTGAACTTCTTCAAACTTCGCAGATCGTCTGGGAGGCTCGAAGGACCATGACAGAGATGTTGTGTCTCTCTGGGAGTAGTGTGTACGCGTGTGCCTGCCGAGTCAGAGTGACTGGAGTAATGGCGCTGCGCTCTGTGGTCAAAAGGTGAAGCGGAGAAATCATGCAGGTCACAGAGCGAGTATAGTGTAGAGTTAGTATAATTGAAAAAGGCTCGGTTTATATGGGAAAGTAATTTGAATGAGTATGATGGTTTGGAATGAATATCATTAAGAGAGACAAAAAAAAGGGGGAGGGGGCGGTAAGTGTTGAAGAGAGCAAGTCCTTATATGGATATGCAAGTTCAAATGTTCTTGTTGTCCAGGTAGTCCTGGACACTTCCATCCCCAATTTCCTGGGCTTGGAAGTTTAGGTTTAGGAATCAGAGCTTGATTCCAGCAGTTGGATTGGTAGCAAACCCTTTTGATGTGCTGCTCTAGGGAAGCTAGTGTTGGTGGGAGGTTTTCTAAGCTTCTTGACTTTCGTGTAAAAAGATGCTTTCTGGCTTCATTAACTTCTGCAATGTCACTAGTGCGGTCATACATTAAAACTACAAAACATTGCAAAGTTGAAATGGTAGTACTTTCAAAGTTTTCTTGCATGTGTAGTAAGTCTTCAAAAGCTCCTGTGACCTCGGGAAAAACGTTCCATGTATTGAATGCTGTCTTCTTGCCTCTTCCTGCAAATGATGATGTAGTGTCACACCCTGTGAATGCATGAAACACATGGAGAGTAGCACGTGCTTTTGGGTTCATTGAAGCAGCCACGCTGTGGACTGGTATATAACGGAAATTAGATCCAGTACCAAATGCTATCCAAAACTCTTCAGGGTCAATACGATCAAACATTGCTATTGCCAATACTACAACATCTGTATCCACAGTGCGTATGCACACTTTTATGAAGCCTTTCTGTACTGCATCTGCTGCATGTAGAAGTAGGCGAGTATCAGCTTCTTCATGAGAGCAAGGAGCTAGATAAGTCATATCAGCATCAACTACAGAGCTTAACACATTGCATCCATGAGTTGTGTAGACACATTTGCCTTCTTCTGTGGAGAGACTTCTTACACATTGAGCCAAAAAACTGAACAACTCTGACTTATTCTCATCCAGACCTAGGAAATCCTTCCAGTTATGTGGGATTATTGTGGTTGGAGCAACTCTTCTTCTGACTCCCTTGCCTCTCTTCTGCCTAGTTGTGCTCTTCAAACTGTCTTGAATGTACACATCCCAGACAATGTCTACACGTTCAACACTCTTTAACTGTGAAGATATATATGGCATGAATATCGTATCGGCATACTCTTGAAATGTCTTAGTTAGCCCAGGACGAAGCATCTGGACAACAGCTGCACCATCAAACAACTTGACATTAACCACAGGGCCGTTAATATCTTGGATTTCTTCAAACTGAATACAGTGAAGAAGATCTGCCTTTGTGCCAAACCTAAGTTTTCCTCCCAGTGAAAGTGATGGTGGGCTATTTTGATTCTCATGTTTGAAGAAGGTGTCAAGATCACCATCCCTCATTTGATAAGCAATGTATAGTCGTGAGAAGAGATTACAATCATTTTTTAATGCATTGATCTGCATTTTCTGCTTAGACTGGGTCCTAGCTTGTTTAGAACTAAACAGTGCTAACTTGTTTTTGGACAGCAGTTCTGTGATAGGTACAGTACACTCGGTTAACCTTTCCTTGATGAACTTTTTATATTGTTGGATGCCTAGGGTTTCAGCCCTTCTTACTGTGTCTCCAACAGAGCGATCCATGATGTTCCTCGTATCCAACACTAAGAGATCATCACTCTTCTCCAGAAATGGATTCCCCATTTCTTCTAACACAGCAGTGAGTGATGCCACTTCTGAAATAAATGCAGTCTGTACACTTGCACGCTGTTCGTGATGGCTATGGTCACCGACACTAGCTTGTGTTCCCATTACACACTTCTCGAACTCTGTAACCATTCTTGCTACCTCTGGGCCAGCCACCATCCAACGTCTCAATGCACTAGAATTAGTTGTTAGACCTATTGCCCCTCCAGATTGCTTGACGATAGCATTGTTCTGCTCGTGACAATGATCGAGTGCTATGGCAGAAAATTTGTTCCTTGTTTTATTCACAGTGAATTTTCCCGCTTCAAATTCAGCAAGAATTGCTGAGTGTTTATCTGAAAGCTGCATCATGTCACGAATATGCACTGGAAGCCATCTGGAATAATGTGTATGGTTCAGCACAAACATCCAAGGCACAATTTTGGTCAAAGATTCCACATAGAGCTGGAAGTTGCCTTCCCGAAGGGATCTGATGAATAACAGCAAAGTTATTTCAAGTGTCAGAGTTTTGTGCCAGTAACTAAATTGGACACTCTCCTGAGAACGTATTTCACACCACTTTTCCAATGTTAGGACTTCCATTTCTGCAGCATTTATATACTCAGAGTACGCTTTTTGTAGCAGAGTGTGCAAGCTTGCAGCAGTAACTTGGTGTGCATGCCTTGTCTTTGTTACATGACTTGCCTTGACAAAAGAATCCGCTGTACCTGTGCTAGCAATATTTGCTTGGACAAGAGCACTTGTCCTGCCACTGTCTTCTAGCCAATCTCCCAGCACCTGTAAATAAAATACCATCGTAACAGTCTATGTCAGTGTAAATTTAGTACCCATACCTTCAAGGTAGCCATTTCAACATGTAAGCCGCCAAACATTATCACGTATTTGTCCTCTCCAAGAGTAGAAGGCCAACTCCATTGAATTTGCTTGGCTATAGCATATAATGGCTGGTCAGCAGCAAGAACAGGAACTTGACCAGGATTGAGGTATTGAACAATTGCCTGGACAAGAGTCATAGAATGCTTTATCATAGCTACTGAGTGTGCACTGTCCAAAAAGAGTGGCAATAAACCATTAATTGCAGCATGTGTGATTACTATATTTTGCATGTTGGCATGCCAGGCAGACCAGGACACCCACTCTTTCTCATCCAATTTCTCTTTGCTGAGAGCTTCTATCACCTTCTTGAGCCACTTATTTTCATCTTTTTTAGCTTCATTGAAGGTTGTGAAATTAGCAGGTTCCACGAGACCTTGAATGGAAGGAAGAGTAAACTCTTTGGTCTTCAATGCAGCTGGTGAAACATTTGTGTAGCTGGTTGGCAGAGGACCAATGGACTTGGTGGAAGGAGACGATTCATCGATTATAACGACACCACGATCATGCCCTACAGACTGGTCAGTGAGATGTTGTATGAGAGAAATCCCAGTACCATGGAGTGCATCCTTTGCAGTTGCAGAGGTGGGATTATAGTCAATGTTATCAACAACTGCGGAAGTAAAAACGGCACTGCGCATTTTCGGAGGACACACAACACCATCACTATTGAAGCGTTCACAGACTCCATTGCCAATGTCAGTAGTGAGCTGCAAAACACGATCATAGGACACACACAATCCGAGGTTGAACAGAGTATCAATGAGGTTTCTGCTGCGCATGACAGCATGCATTTTCAGTGCAATGAAGATAGGCAGTGGTGTTTCTCTCTCACGTCTGTGGTAAGTTGAATTAGGAGGGGTTGATCCACGCACAATTTTCACATGATTAAACATCAAAAGCTGGGATATAGAAAGGGCAGCTGATGTGCTAATAGTGTCAATCTCGGACTGATGCTCAATATTTGGACCCCTGAGAATCATGTTTACAAGAGAAAATAAAGATTTTGGTACCGACTGTTGTTGGCATTCAGGCTTGAATGATCCATCAAAATGAAACTTTTTGGTTAACATTTCGCTGCGAACCAACTGAGCTGCTCGTGCTAATAGCATTGCATTGCTGTCATGATCACATGCTGTCTTAATAGCATCACCAACATCAAAAGTGAGCAGCATGTCTCTTCCTTGTGAGTGAGACTGTAGATCAGGTATTGCTGCTAACAGTCTAGCTTTCAATCGAGATGTGTGAATGCGACCATCAACAGAAATTCCTAGTTGTTTTAGTCTATCTTTGTACAAGTGAGCTAGATCAGACAGTTTAAATGTAGGAATACTCTCTTCTTCCTTGCGAGTATCTTCTATGAACATCACCAACTCTGCAAATGCAATGCCACTGAGATGAGCATCATTAGAGCGGATTTGTGTAACAATTGTGCATTTTGTGATAAAAGCATGAAACTTGGTACATGGCTCCTAGACATCATATAGAATAATTTAAGAAGTGGAGCCATCTCTGATTTGACCTTTGGTGACCTCTAGATGTCATTTTCTTTTACCATATAAGGTATTAGTGACGCTTACCAGTGAAAATGAATATTACATGTTTGTGGTGGAATATTAGCAGTTCAACTGTTATGCGACCTTATGATGACCACACCCAATGATAAACATGGGCTGACAGAGTCACGCACATCACCACCTCCTTATTTTCTAGCCTCTATCACACCTACATTCATCAATTGGTGTTGTCACCTAATGGTCACAAGACCATCAGACTACTAGCAAGCATGTGCAAGAAAAGCCAACATGTGCAAGTTATTACTGGCAGTAGTGAGCAACAATTAGCATTCTCCCTCTAACAAAATTTCCTCTCTATATAGTTAGCTGGCTTATACAGGTTGTGTCCAGATCACAGTACGCACAGCTAAGTGGCTATTGTAGCTACAGGTGAGTAATATTAGTAGAGAAATACAAGAGTAATTTGCATTGTAATGTGCAGGTATAATGGCTAAACGGCATACTTTGGTGGCTACACCACCATCCAAACATTTGAGGATATCAAAGCCAACTAACTGGGATGTATGCGCACTTTGTCAAGTGGACACTGGCACTGCTTTACAATGTCCTGCTAATAATAACATGAGTGCACCCACTGTTGATGGCTATGTTTCATTAACGTCTAATCTCATCGAGTTTGCTGAACTTGGAGAAATACCAATGAACATTGATATAGCAAGACTTAATGATGGGGATGGCATTGAGACTACTATGAGGAGGCATACTGCTCGATGGCATAAAGCATGTCGCTTAAAAGTCAACAGACAAAGCTTAAATGACTACAGCACTCCATGAAATCAAAAAGTGTAAAGGCTGATGGTCCATCACCTATTGCTACTCGAACTACACATAACAAAGTGGATCTCGCAAAGGATATATGCTTTCTTTGCAATGAGCCAGCTGGCTCTAAAAATCTCCACAGAGCTTGCACACATGATATTGACATTAGGGTGCGGAAATGTGCATTGCAATTACAAGATACAGACCTGTTAGCCAAACTCGCTCCTGGAGACATGGTAGCTCTCGAGGCGAAGTATCACAGCAAATGTCTTGTAGATCTGTACAACAGAGCAAGGGCTACTACAGACAGTAGAAATGCTGATACTGGTACTATAAGAGGTGACTTGAAGTCAAGATCTACAAATGCAAGCAAAATTAACGAGAATATGCTAAAAGGTACAGTTTATGAAGAAATAGAGTTTCATATGATGATGAAGGAGATATGTGTAACTGAAAATGTTGCTTATGGTCAATCTACAATCAAGTCACAAGTTGTATACAAAAAATAATTATAAGCATTTAATTTAATCCAATCTTTTTAATCATTATTTTTATCTACATTATCTATCCACCACCATCAACTTTTATAAATATTCTGAAATGTTTTCCATCAGTCCTTTACCATCTCTTTGCTAATCTTTTTTGAAGACTATTGTCTCCATTATTTATTATCCTTGAAGTATAGCTAATGCAGTTTTCTTTTATAGTTTTTCTTTCACTTTTTTGTAACTCTCTTCATAACAATTGTTTGTCTTTCTTTTTGCATAATAAGTTACAGTTTTTTTTTCCTAATAGAATCTTAGATCTATAATAATGTGTTACTCTCCTTAGACCATTCTACAGTATGAATCAAAATTATAGTCTCCTTTGGTTTATAATTTTCTCTAGATTTTCAGTTTATTTAATTTCAACCCTGCATGCATGGAGCTCCTGTATATGTACAGAACTGTGCAAACCACCTCAGTAGTTTCACATAGCCAGACCCTTTTCCAATTTCTACCTGTGAAAAGGGTCTGTTCAACTGACATAGAATAGGCAGGAAGTGGTTAAAAGTTTGGGGGGAGGAGAGTAAGAGACAGGCCACATTATTTTTTTGCCAATATCTCAAATAGACTTCAATCCTGTCTTGGTCTCTTAGCTCAACTATTCTGATGAAAATTTATTTATTATGGGATGATTTTGTGTGAATTTGATAGTAGAAAACTATAGATATAGTGTTAGTGCAGCAGATAGGGTCGCTGCTATGGATGGTTATCACTGTTGCAAATGCATAGGTGGTGGTTAGCTAGCTAGCAGTTGGTGCTAGAGAGTGGCTAATACAACTGTAACACACATCTAATATACTGACTACTGTCTTAGGTTTCTATGCTGCAGTGGAATGAATTCACACAGTCTAACAGTGACCACACATAAGAGACTTGAGTTGGGGGGGGGGGGGGGGGGGGCTTGAGCCTCCTAAGCCCCCACCATTCCCCTATGTAGAGTAGTTGTGCAGCCTCCCCCTGCTAATTTGGGCTAGGAAGAACAATGGACAGGCGGTTACACCTGGGTGGAACTTTTGACAAGGCTTAAAAATATGTGAGAGTCTTGAATTCCATCCAAGAAGTACTATTAAGTACAAAATTCTCACATACTGCATACAATCTCCCATCTTGTTGACGGTGCAAACACAACTCGTCGAACTGACTGCTAAGTTAGTACTAATTTATACAAACACGGAAATGACGGAGCCAAGTGCTCACGTGAGTTTCCGTTTGTGCGGTAGTAAACACAAACCGAAGTCAGTTAGTTCGACGAGAAAGTTAGCAAGTAAGTATTGATTTGTATTTCACGACTCTAGTTAAGCGGGAGCGCTGGTAAGGTAGTGGGATGCTTATTATGTGTTTGTAGCTAGTTATTTAGCTATAATTATAGATTATTTTTTATTTCGGTTCGTGATCACTACATTGCTATTTTCTAGCTAAGGAAACCCCTTCACTGAGCATTAATCGGTTTTGAAGTCCTATGAAATAGATGAACAAAAACAGGTAAATTGTAATATATTATTGAGAATTTTTTACCAATTTTTTTTGTATCTCGATTGCTCATTTTTCCGCGCTAAAAATACTAATAATTTTGTGAAGATGAATTTGTGCGAGCAACAGGAAATGTTACTGCCACACGCCCATTGGTGGGAGAGAAAACTTTGCCGGTTGAGAAAACATGGTTTTGTTTGGCACTGAGCCCATTACCTAAGCTAAGGTAAACAACTGCTGTGTTGTAGGCAGCAATAGCTATGTGGGCAAAAAAGAAAAAACACCTTGATAGATTAACAAGAAGAGCAGAAATGAAGGAAAGACTGGAAAAGCAGAAGAATGTTCAGAAAGCTAAGGAGGAAAAGCAAAAGGTTCAGCATGAGAGCAAGAAGGAAAATAACGAATAAGAACTGAAAAAGAGAGCCAATGAAAGATGAGAGGACTCCAAAAAAACAACAACTTGAGGAAGACCTAGCTAGAGTCAAGCAGCAAATTGAGGATATGGAAATAAAGAGAACACCAGTATAAAAAGGGAGAGTGGAATTAGAAAAGGAGAGTTACAGAATTGGCAAGGAGTTGGTCAAGTTACTCGGACAGGGACTGTGATGAAGTAATTTACTAATCAAATATGTCTCATCAACAGCAACAAACAGAAATTGATGTATGTGCGATCCAGAAACTGACAACAGTGAGTGAACAACTCAAAAAAAAAAAAAAAAAAAAAAGAGAAAAGGTTGGCCAAAAGTGAAGTTTTTCACTAGTTATCGATATTGAAGAGCTTGTACTTTCTATACTGGTATGTCAAGCAAAGTATTTCGTCACATTTTAACCTTTTTTGTCTCCACATGTCACCCAATCAAATTCCCTTTCTTAGAAGATAATTTGTATACACTAAACACAGCCACTTTTTATTTATAATAATGCTCATCTAGGATTGCCATTTTAAGATCTCGTTGTGAGGTTTGATTAATCTGCAGCTACAGCATCATGAATTTTTTAGAAGTGGCTGGAATTAATGTATTGGCATTTGAAGTTTTTGATTGAGTGGCCTTCCAGGGAGACTATGAATCAAAGCATGCCACCAGCATTTAACACAGGGCAAAAGCTTGAATTTCCTGTAGTCACATATTTAGGACATTTCATGCTTTCACCACCATTCCTGTGGATGATAGGGCTGAATGCCTTGCACTATAGGACATTTAGCCCTATCCACTACAGAAAGGCTATAGGACGTTTAGCCCTACCCACTATAGAGAAGGTGGTGAAAGCATGAGATGTCCTAAATATGTGACTACAGGAAATTCAAGTTTTTGCCCTGTGTAAGCAACTGTATCTGGACTGCATTTATTGATTGTTCAGAAATATAGATACACGCACAAATTTGCAGCAAGAAGTGCCACATTTTCAAACTATATGAAATACAACACAGTGAAGTTTCTCATACAACACCTTCATTTCCAAATCTTGGGATGGGCAAGTGTCCGACAAAGTTTTAACACACGAAAGTGTTTTTCTTAATCTAATTGAACCTGGCAACGCAATTTTAGCTGATTGCGATGAGATGATTTGGCCATTCAAGGAGCAAAACTTAAAATACCAGCATTCACCCATGGGAAGAGTCAACTATCCTAGAGAGAAGTTGAATACTCAAAACAACTTTCTACTGTGAGAATTCACATTGAAAGAGTTATTGAACAGTTGAAGAAAAAATACAAAATTTTAAGTGGCCCACTTTCAGTGAAACTGTTAAAGAATTCCATGTGTTGCACTTTTTGTAACTCAATTATGTAATTTAGCTTCATGTTTAAAGGGTAACTGTGGTGGAGAATTTCTTTTCTGCAAAAAGTACTCCCATATCATGTATAAACATGGCCCAAAGCCATATAACTCAAAACTGAGTGGTTGCTTCACAATGGCACCATTCTTTACAGCTATTTATTGCTTCCTTAATGTTTACTTCCTGTTGTGGGTGGGGCCTCGTGATGACGTGGAAGGTGTTGCCTTTCCAGGCTTTGTTAGGCTTGAACTATGACTTCTGGCAGTACATTGAGTGACCCTGGCAGCCACAACAATAATGGAGTAATTCCAGCAGCCATAGCTGTTCAGAAACTTTGAATTGGAGCAGAAATCACCTTTTTTTTTATCTTGAAACTTGTTACCATGAAGTTTAGCTATGTATAAACCAGTACAGACTAAAGCAGTATACTTGCAGGAGATAGCTAGTGATTCTGATAAAGGTGCTTCATCTAAAATTCTGGAAAGCTACCACTCTGGCTTGACTCTAACTGCTAGTCCTTTTTGAGGTGTTTATTAGTCAATTGTGCTCACTGCAAAAGAATGTACTTTATGTGCAGAGATTTCTCAGACATCAGATAAGAGCATCAGTAGAAGAAGTTGTATGTATAATTATTCATGCTGGGTATCAAGGCGTCTATTGTAACCTTGGGTGCTCAAGCACATAGTTCCAACCTAAATCAACAGTTGCACAGAGGGCAACTTGAATTTTCTGTAGTCACGTATTCAGGAAACTTCATGTTTCTCTACTTTTCTGGTAGATGATAGGGCTAAATGTCCTATAGTGCAGGACATTTAGCCCTATCCTCTATGGGAAGGTAGTGACAATATGAAATTTCCTAAATACATGACTGCAGGAAATTCAAGTTTTGCACTGTGTTGGTAGGAAAATTTTCCCATTTTCCTTACTTGATGGGACAGGCTTAAGGCATGATAAGGATGTTGACAGAGACATTGTTGTATTTGCAAATTTGAATTAAATTTATATAAATTGTTGTTGATTAAATACATGTAATTCAAGTTTTGAAGAGCTCAACTAGAGATGACTTATATTTACAGAAAAAAAGAATAATGATGTTTTGTTTTTAATATACATCTTGCAATTTTCTCTGTCTTGATGATATACTGCTGTCCAAAACTGCTCTTTTTATCAAGGACAAAAGTTAGTGAGGGGCAGCTAGAGAAAAGAAGGATGCCATCCAAGCAGATGTCCTAGAGGGGGGGG
>WLWD01001136.1_pt1 | contig 24650 bp, 36 predicted proteins | sample 6712731 | NCBI WGS metagenome assembly WLWD01 (sample SAMN12718690, study PRJNA576275) | sponge metagenome | isolation source: marine sponge | host: Mycale hentscheli | place: New Zealand: South Island, Marlborough, Capsize Point | collected 2014-11-01 | reverse complement strand
TAATTGACTTCATGCTGAATGATGAGGCCAAAAAAGTTGGATTGTACCCCAAAGAGGATTTGGCAAAATGTTGAAACTTTGGATCAAGTTCGAATTACTATATTTAATACGGGGAAAAGTACATTTATGATTGCTATTTATGAATGAATTAGTAAAGTTAAATACAGCATAAGGACACAATAACTTAGAACTTAGCTATTTTGACAACATAAAGTCAACACTGACAACTTATAGTACTTTAGCTACCTTAACACACCCATGGTAATGGTCTCTAGCCAGTTACCTCGTTCTGTTATGGTAGTCAAAATATCTACAGTGAGCGTTGAATTCGTCCCATAGCCAGGTCCTGTTCTTCCACTAATCTGTTATTTGAACATCAACTGTAACCACAAGCTCATAATTAGGTAATTTACATACTATAAAAGCATATGTCAATCCCGTCATCAAGTTCTTTATAATCAGCGATGTTTGAGAAGATGGGACAATTACAGTGTGAGTACCATCCAGAATGACTACATCAGCTTGACGTTTCTATATGGTTGGTATATTTGACCAGTTAACTCTGAACAAGAGCATTATTATTATTATGATACACATACCACGGGTGCTGAATCTTCTTTACGTTTATAACCATAATAAATAATTCTGTACTCAATCAGTTCTCCATTGGGCTCATCTGGAGGAGACCATGAAAGTTCTATTGTGTTCTGGTCTACTTGAATGGTCTTGATATTCCTAAGCTGACCAGGAACTATAATACACAATGTGTACAACAATAATAATATACAGTTGTGTAATCACACTCCAAGTAGCCTAAACATTTGATATGCTATTAGCATGTCTCGTGATACTTGGTCCAATTTTATGCAAGCATGGACACATCTGGATTAGCATGCAGTAAACTTACCACCTTCTCTTGTTTTCACTTTCACAGGCTGCGATGCAGGACCCAAACCAACTGCAGTTTGTGCAGCCACAGATACATTTAGTTCAGTAAATTTAGGTAAGCCTAAACACACACAGCAACATGTAAAGGATTTTGATGACGTTTATAGTGTTAATTATTTCATACAATACCTTCAATTTGAAGATTGAGTGTGAATCCTGACACAGTGTACACCTTATTGGTTTTGTTTGAATATGTGAGTTTCACTTGATATCCACTGATCACTCCATTTCTCTCAAACAATTCTGGAGGATTCCACTGGATGACTATAGATGACTCAGATTGGGACGTAACTATTACACCAGTAGGTGGTCCAGAAGGAGCTATGGAGGAGCAGGTGCCAAAAAAAAAAATCATCACAACAACAAAGTAATGTTAATAGCCAATTGTACCTGCTGAAGGAGTTTCTAATTCTACTACAGAACTGCTCCTGCTTATGCCAGCACTGTTCTCATAGAATATTGAGAAAGAATAGACAAAATTTTCTGACAGTCCATCAATTTCTAGCTCCTCCCAAACTAAGGGAGAGTCAGCTAAAATTGGATTTGGATTGTTTTGAAGAGGTTGCTGACTGGTTGGAGCATATGCAATGTAGCTCATCATCATAACGTTGTCAGAATTATCTTCACTACCGACATCATCATCATCATCATCATCATCATCATCATGTGATATAGCTGGCCTCACTAAAGTGTACTCTATTGTGTATCTTCTAATTATTCCATTCCAGTGGTCAGAGTAAGCAGGTAACCAGCGAACTAGAGCCGAGGTAGGAGACAAGGCGATAACTGTTATGTTCTCAATTGCTCTGGCTGGAGCTGTATAAAAGGAGTAATAAGGATAATATTGAAGCAAACACACAGTAAATAAATAGCAACCCATACCTAAGGAGGGCATGGTGAAAGTAACGGGATTGCTGAAAGGTCCATGTGCAATAGTTACTGCAGCGACAGTGACTCTGTATGAGTAAAATGGGTGAAGGGACCCAATGATAATTTCAGTGGCATTGACCGTGCGAGTGAAATCATCCTCAGTGTTTACACCAGTGATTCTCACGGAATATCCCTGGATGATTCCATTTGTGTCTTCAGGAGGTGGCGGAACCCAAAATATAGAGGAGGCAGTGGCATTCCTGTTTATGACTGAAACATTTCTGGGCGATTCACTCGGCTCTGTGAGCACAACAAAAAGCAACAACAACAAACATACTTTAGCTCACATGGGTCATTTGAAAGAAATTTAATATAGCTACAAAAACATCGAGAAGTTCTTGCCTTCTGGTAGAGTTTGAACAATCACATATGAAGACATGGGACCCAGCCCGTTTGTATAAGCTGATATGGAACAGTTGTAGAAATAGAATGGGTGAAGATCATTAACTACATATATGCTGTCAGTTGGCACTGTGGTGAAATTTATCAAGCGCCCAGTCTCCCTCTCTCTCAGTGTTATGAAATATGATGTAATAAGTCCATTTTGGAGTTCTAGTAAAGGTGCTTGCCAGGATATCCTGACACTGGTGGAGCTCACTGACACTGCAGCAACTCGAAGAGGTGGTCCAGCTGGAGCTATTGTAAACAGAAATATGACACTAATGGTATATAGCTAGAACAGCATTCTTACTGTCATCTGGTGTTGTGACTGTTACAGGATCACTGAAAGGACCAGTGGCCACAGTTACAGCCGCAACTCTCAGGATGTGGTCATAAGCAGGGTGGAGATTGCTTATTGTGATAGTGAGTTCAGTGGTATCGATGGAAAACATGGCCGATGTTTGCTGAACTTGAACTGTTACAGTAAAGTACTGGACTATTCCGTTTTGTTGGTCAACTGGAAGTTGCTCCCACGTGACAGCGAGAACACTTGAGTTGACTGCAACGGCAGTCACATTGTTTGGAGCCACAGAAGGTACTGCATTAACATGATCATAGTAAAAATATAACCTAATAATCATCAAGAAGACTGACCGTCTTGTAGAGTCTTCGTGATGAAGGGTTGTCCATAAGGCCCTCTTCCAATGAATGTCTCAGCAGCAATTCTGCATTCGTAGTCGTAGTATGGGTGTAGGTGACCTATCACAGCTTCAATATGTGCACCAGACTGATTGTACTGGCTACTTGAATTGGTAGCAAGTTCTACCAAAATCAAGGAATATCCAGTAATAGCCCCATTTCTTGCCTCCACTGCTGGAGGGTCCCATGTAAATATAATAGCTGTGGAATTCACAGCAGAACCAAGTTGGTTTAGTGGGGGACCACCAGGAACTGAGAACAAAAACAGCAACAAAAACAAAATGATAGTAATTTGTATACTGTAATCAACTTACTATCTTCAGGCATCCTGACAGAACGAGAAGCGCTATATGGCCCCATTCCTTGAATAGTGCCAGCAGCAATCATGTAATGGTAGGTGTAGTCGGCATGCAAGGAAGATACATTCAAAGATAAAATGGCACCAGAAACTACATGTTGAATCCTTTCAGTAGTTTCTGTTACTGAGATATTAATGAAGTAATTTGTGACTATTCCATTTTGCCTGTCCAGTGATGGAGGAGACCAGAATATTTGCAAAGTGTTTGGAGATAATGGGCTCTCTGTTATAGCCAGAGGGGGTGCTGATGGCACTGCAGGCATAACAGAGTTAAAGAATAAATGTCTTGCCAATACAAGCAAATTTGTTAAGTTGAATATATTTCTCATGTGTAATACTGTATTCATGGGGTGAAAATAATTACTTTTGAAATTTTAGCTTTAATTGCTCTGACATTATAGTTGATGGCTTGGGTTTAGCATGTGGAAGGTTCTAAAGAAATGTGGCAATTTTTAGTTACACTGCTGAATTAAGCAAATAAAAAGTGTTATACGTTGTCAATCTATTGAAATGTCATATCATAGGATGTATTTCATTTATAGTCATATGTTGTGGCAGTGAGCTGCCTCATAATTTTCCCCCTTAATGGAGGTCATGTAAATGCTATTCAATAATGTACAAATCATTCAAATAGCTAATTAAAAATTGTCTAAAAACCAGCATGGGCCATACACTCTGAGAGTTTCCAACCCTTTGCTCACTTTTAAAGCCCTAGTTATTTTTTATTTTTTATGAAGCTGTTATAAGAACATGCCTCATACCATCTTGTAGTGTGGTAACTTGATGATCCAATGATGAAGGGCCTACTTCAACAGTCACTGCAAATACATTGAACTGGTATGTGTAGTAAGGATGTAAATCTCCAACAGAAAGAGAAGTGTGAGATTGGACCATAAAAGTGATATTTGCTCCAGTGTCCAGCTCAGTGGCAACAATGACATAACCTCTGACAATTCCATTTTGAAGAGAATTAGAAGGAGGGTCCCATGTTAAAATTAGAGAATTGGAGGTCACACTTGTTGAAGCTATGTTGACTGGTGCACCCTCAGGAGCTACACGTAAACAAATGGGGTGCAATAAAATTAGCTAATAGTTAAATATATAGGAGTGTGATTAAATTAATAAGTTGGGATTATATTGGTGTGTTATGAGATTAAAATTAATAAGTCAGGATATATTGGGAGGTTGTGAGATAGATATTGATATGCCAGGATATAAGAACTGGAATAATTATAATCAACCAGTCTCACTTCAATTGTTACCTGCTTCAGGTGTCATGACAGATAAATTGGAAGAGAATGGTCCAATACCAATACTTGTAGATGCTGCCACTCTAAATGTGTATATCTGAAATGGGCGCAGCTCACTGACATTCCAGTGGGACTCCCTTGTAGTGACAATGGAAACATTTCCATCTGATATCACCATTAGAGTGTAGCTGGTAATAATTCCATTAGAATCAATGGCTTGCGGTGCATCCCATGTAATGGCAATCTCAGTCGAAGACAGGGCACGCGCTTGGAGGTTTTGTGGAAAACCACTGGGAGCTACAGTGAACATTTAATTCATATAAATAGATTGATCAAAATATAACTCACCATCTTCTAGTGTTGTCACCATCACAGGTGATGAGACAGGACCAGAGCTTAATGTAACTGCTGATAGTGATACTGAATAGTTGTTATACGGACGTATTAGACTTTCTACAGTTAGATTAGTATTAGTTGATGTGAGAGAAAATTGTCTGCCTGTGCTTTCTTCTGTCAGGCCAATGAGATACCCCTGAATGACGCCATTGTGATCTTCACTTGGTGGAGGCAACCAGGATATAGTAAAGCCCATAGAAGTTACGCTTGAGAATTGAACACTCAAAGGAGCGGAAGCTGGAGCTAAAATGTAAGAAACACATATAATGATATAATCACATTTCAGTTAATACTAGCTCATACACTGTGGATATTTATAAAATAATCATCGATCAGACTAATATTATTTTTGTGCAAACATAATTTCAGTGTTAGTTCATATTCCAAGCTATATTTCTGAAATAACAGAAATAAGTTTGCCACTATATTTCGAGAATTACAAGCATAATGAATAGTCTGATCACTAATGTCATGTCAATAAACATTCCTAGTTATGTATGCCTTTATTACTTTGCTTTTACATACCTGCTTGAGGCATTTGTATTGTCCTAGCGACAGAATATGGTCCCCCACCTTCAATTGTCTCGGCTGCAGTTGAATAGCTATAGCGATAGTGGGGGTGGAGGTTATTGAGAGTTATAGAGGTGAAGGTGCTGGTATAATGTAGTGAAGAACCAGTGTCTAACTCCGTGAGGATAATATCATATCTTACTACGATACCATTTCTATAGCCACTAAGAGGTGGAGCCCAGGTTAAAGCAAGTGCAGTAGCATTTATTGGTTGCACTGAAATGTTTAGAGGAGGACCAGTTGGAACTACAACCATATAAACCACATATGTCACATTTCTAGTAAGCAATAGTTGATATTGAGTAGTTGTAATTAAACGTTCAGAAGTTGTGATATGTGATTACCAATTATCCATTGATAGCTAGAGTGCAGAAGGCTCTGTTCATATTACTATTGAATGTCACTTCCTTTTTCTTGAACTCACCATCTTGAGGAGTATAGACTGTAAACATATCACTTGAAGGACCTATTGCTATAGTTCCAGCTTGTATTGTACAGTTGTATTGAGTATAAGGAGAGAGACCAGCAATGCTTGCAGACTGATGATTAGAAGACACATTGCGAGTTACTGTGCCGCCTGCCGATGTCAGGATAATTAGATAGTAGCGGAGAATACCATTCTGCTGGTCTCTAAGTGGAGGCATCCATGTCACTGAAACAGACCTGGAACTTGTGGCCCTAACTGTCAAACCCATTGGAGGTCCAGAAGGAGCTAAATTTGAATATCAATAAAATGTAGCAATTTACAATGTGTAGTATATCTAGAAGGCTAATTAAAAAGGCCATCATTATTACCTGCTTCATTTGTTCTGACTGATATTACACTTGTGTTTGGTCCACCTTCTATGGTGTATGCAAAAATGGTGCAATGATATATATAAAAAGGATGAAGTGGACCAATGGTGGCTTCAGTTAAATTTGGAGAAGTTGTAAACTGAAGGAATGCCATGGTCTCCCCTTCAGTGATGTTGATTCGGTATTCTCGAATAATACCATTCACACTGCCTAACTCTGGAGGACTCCAGTCCAAAAATATGTGCGTGGAGTTTATAGCCACACCTGAGGAATTGAGGGGACTACTTCCTGGTGCTGCAAAATAGAAGAAACCCCCCCGCATATGATATAATAATTACTCCTAATAGATTTGTTCAATTCACATCACTGAGACTTGAACATACCATCTTCAAGTGTTGTGACATATACTAATCCAGAAAATGGTCCTAATCCAACTGCGGTTCTGGCAGATATTGTACTCCCGTAAATTGTAAATGGTTTCAAATTTGATGCAGTAAAAGCAGATTGCAAGCCAACTGAGTACTGTTGAACAATTTCAGTGTCCAAATTAGTGATATTTATAGTGTATCCTACAATGTCTCCATTTTGTTCCTCTGGCAATGGCCTTCCCCAATTTAGGACAAATGAAGTGGAACTAAGGGTAACTGTCATTACATTGATTGGTGGCCCACTGGGAGCTGTGAAAACATAACACTTAAAATAATGACAGACAAGGCATGGGATATTTGGACGAGCTTGGAAGTTTGAAAAATATCTTACCATCTTCAGGTGTGGTAAATGTTGAACTCCCGCTGTATGGGCCTTCAGCAATAGTAGCAGCTGTTACTACCCACGTGTAAGTATAGTCTGGGTGCAGGTTATTAAGAATAACATTTGTTGTAATAGAACTTTCTTGAAATTCCCTCCCTGTTTCCAATTCAGTAAGGTTGATCTTGTATTGTGAAATAATACCATTATGACGACCTTCAGGTTCGTCCCAGTTTAATGCTACAGTGCTTGAGTCTACAATGACTGAACTTAAGTTATTTGGAGGCATATCTGGAGCTTGAAAGTAAAAAGTATACAAAAAGAGTTATTCTAAATTCTACAAACGAAGAATTGATTTGTGTTTGACTTACTGCTTTGGAGTGTTATGACTGTTATATTCTGACTGAAAGGCCCGACTCCAACTGAAGTGGAGGCAGCAATAGAACAGAGATAGTTGGTGAAAGGTAACAGATTGTTCACAATGAGCGAGAGCTGATGACTCGGCAGTTGTCTAGTAGCTGCAATCTGCCCTTTTGAAGCCTCATAAATGTTTACGGTATAACTCACAACTATTCCATTCTGATTTTCAGGTAAGAGCACATCCCAGCTGAAACTTAGAGATCGAGAAGACCTTGATTCCTCTTGAAACATTTGTGGAAATCCACTTGGAACTAAGTATAATAATAGCATTACTATTTCCATTTTGTGCTGAATATGATCAAACTTAGAGATTAAGAATATTACAACTATTAATATATTTTTAAAATATGATTCTCTTAGGAAATACAAACACATTCAATAGTGTAAAGCCATTATACTAACCATCTTCTGGCATCTGAACAACCAAAGGAGTAGAATAAGGTCCTGTTGCTACTGTATGAGCACTAACTGAACACTCGTAAATGTAGAAAGGATGAAGGCTTTGAACAGTTAGGGCTGTTGTGACCGAAGAAAAGGCCATTTCTATTCCAGTATTTAATTCAGTTATGTTAATTCTGTACTCCGTGATGATTCCATTAACTGTCGCCATAGATGGAGGATTCCAGAGAAGCCTTATAGTAGTTGAACTTATAGCACTTACATTAGAAATTTCTGGCGCAGAATATGGTTCTAAAATACGACAATAAACAGTAGTTGTATTTAGAATATTTGTCAAATAACCACACCTACCAGTCTGTTCAGTAGTAAAGATAATTGAGCTACTGAAAGGACCAGCCCCTTCAATGGTCATTGCTGCCACTTCACAGGTATAAGTAGTAAATGGCTGAAGAGAGCTTAAATATGTATTGGTTGTAGTGGACATTGTCTGTACGGTAGCACCAATATCATTGCGAGTCACGTTAATGGTGTAACCTGTGATAATACCATTCTGGTCTTCACTTCTTGGCTCTACCCAATTGACAAATACGTCTTCGTGTGTAAGAACAGTGACATTCAAGCTCAGAATGGGACCACTTGGAGCTGTTAAAGCATAAGATTTCATTCATATCATATAAATATGCCAATATTTTCACTAACCATCCTGATCTGTAGTGACAATAACAGGAGATGTAGGAGGTCCAGAACCAACTGTTACAGCTGTTGTAGTAATGGAATAGCGATAGAAAGGGTGCAGATTAAATAAGGTCAAGTTAGTTCTCAGAGACACATGACCGAATGTGCTACCAGTCTCTAGTTCTGTTACATTAATCAGGTAGTGTTGTATCATTCCATTTCGTCCAGATACAATTGGTGGATTCCAAGATATAAATATGCTGTCAGAGCTACGTGAGGAGCCACTCAGATCAAGTGGTGGAGTAGTAGGAGCTTCATTATAACAAGATATAGAATTATGTTAAAATGACCCGTAGTTAAATTTGTAGTAAAGAGCTGGTTATGAAAATTTAGCACCTGATTCCACAAGTTTGCAGTGGTAAAAAAAAAAATATATAAAACTTTTGAGTTCTATAACTATGAAGCACTAAAGGTGCAAACCCTCAGCACTACTATACACTAGCTAGCTATTACAAAATCAGTTCAGATCAAAAGAATATTTTATTGGCTATAATCAGGTATCAATATAGTTCAAGCAACTCAAGCAATTAAGACAGTTCATGTAAACGCTGTCTTCATAAGAGAAGAAGCTAAATGGGCCAGAAACACTCACTGGTTTATATTTTCAATGGGAAACTCCACTTCCAGCACTCAGCATAAAGCACAACTACTGCGGGCAGCAAGAAATTGTTTCCTCATGTGATTATGATGTGACGATAGGGGGCATTACACGCAAAAGCTACCTGCACTGAGCTGACAGCTTGGCATTTTCTCAAAATTCAGCCCGAAAAAAAAAAAAGTAGCATAATAAAAGGTCTTAAATCGTTGTTCTGAGTAAGTTCATACCTAAATCAACAGTCAATTGTATAATCTCCAAATCAGAGCATGACAGACGAACAGACAGGACGACTACTATGACCCTCTCGGGCATGTGCGCTGAGGGTTAATAAAATGATGCCAAATCATCTTTATTTAAAAAAAAAAAAGTCATCTCCTGTTTTTGTTATCTGCTACATAGGAAGCTAACCTTCGGGTTCCAGTTGGATATTGATGGGACTAGTATATGGCCCAATGCCTACAGTATAGGCAGCCACTGAAAACTGATAGATATAATAAGGATGGAGATTAGTGTAGATTATTTGTCTGGCAGAAGTGCTTCTGGGAGAAAATTGTAGCCCAGTGTCAACTTCAGTGACTAATACTGTGTAGTATTGTATAGGTCCATTAGTGTCCTCAAATGGAGGAGAGTTCCATATGACATTAAAAGATGTAGATGTCACTGTCACTGTGAGCTGCTCAGGTGGTGCTACAGGAGCTGTACATTATATAAAAACAACTAGCACTATTAAAATTCAAATTAGTAATATCTTACGCTCTGGATCAGTGAGCAGAGAAAAAGCTGAGCTATAGGGTCCTTCCCCAACAGTTGTGGCAGATATGTTGAAGTCGTAGTAATAATAAGGATGTAGTGATCCCACGTGAAGATCAGCATTGACGGCAAAGAAAGTCCACTGTCTTCCGGTATGTCTTTCTACAGCTTTTACTGTGTAGTGCCTGATAATACCATTTACATCAAGTGGTGGAGGAGGGGACCAAAACAACATTACAAGAGTTGAACTCAGTGCTCGACCGCTGATATTTTGAGGAGGGGCACTTGGAACTGCATTTAACACTACGATGATCATTTGACCAAACTATGATTTAAAACTCACCGTCTTCCAAAGTGGTGAAGTTGATTGGACTACTATATGGTCCAATACCCACAACTGTTGAAGCTGCAATTTCCAAGCTGTATGTGGCATATTCCTCCAAATTACCAACCGATTGGTATGGATTAGATGTATTGAACACTATGTTAGGCATTGTAAATGATAGATCTGTAATAATGACAGTGTACTTCACTATTGGTCCATTTCGCATGCTCTCATCAGGAGGCAGCCAGCTCGTATTGGCTGTAGTAGAACCAGTTACGGTAGCTTTCAGAAATTGTGGTACACCGAATGGTTCTAAAAATACATTATTCAGTAAAGAATATCACAATTTGACGAGTATTTGGAAACTTACTATCTTGCAGTGTCCTAATGTGTATACTACTGTAGGGCCCACTTCCGATTCGTGTTGAAGCAGCTATACTGATGTTATAATAGGTATAAGGAGATAAGCTGTCCACCAAGTATGAACCTGAAGAGTTTGCCATGAGGACTGTTGCATTACTATTAAAATCATAGGATTTCATCACACTGATAGAATAAGAGGTGATGAATCCGTATGGGACAAGAGGTGGAGAATAAGTCAGGTAAACTGAAGTGGAGCTCCTGACTGAAGCTTGGATATTGATGGGAGGATCTTGAGGAACTATAGACAAACAAAACAAAAAAAAGAAGAAAAAAAAGCAAAAGCAAAATGTCATCATACTTACTTATCTGTAAGTATTCCCACTAAGCAAATACTGTCCACATAAGAATTCATTAAATATTACCATTAAAGTAAATCAAAGTGTGTAATGATGTAATGCTAAAATACTTGGTTTATGAAATAATAATATATTAATATTTAGTTTTCCTTTATTAATCATCATAGTTAACAAAGAGTTAGGCTATACCTTGGTGTAAAAAGTCAAAATGCATGAATATCATTATAATGTTACTACCTGTATAGCTATATTGTGCTTCACATAGGGTTTACCGTATTCATCTGTAGTCTGATAAATGATAGCACTAAAGTTCCCTTCCCCTATTGACGTATTTGCAGAAAGAAAGCAACCATACTCAGTAAATGGGACAAGCCCTCCAACTGTTGCGTTGAGGGAAATGCCAGGTACCACTTCTATCAAGTCCACTTCTTCTACTTCTATGTCTGCAGAAGAGGTCAGTGGTGGGGAAGTGGTGGACGAGTTCCTTTCCACACAGTATACTGTGTAGTATGAGATGGCACCATTTGGAATGGAAGGCTTCGTCCAAGTGATATAAAGGGAGTAAGGATCTCCATTGACCGCAGATGCAAACAAGTTAATTGGAGCTGATGGCACTATTCAAGGAATATACAAAAACAAGGGAAAAGAGTTTTAATTAACTGAGTGCTATCAACTTATACTTATCTTACAGTCTTCCAAAGTTGTCACAGATTGGCTATCAAATGGGCCATAACCCACTGATGTGCGAGCAGAAAGAGAGACATTGTACAGAGTGTAAGGTTGGAGTTCATCTAGCACAAATGACGTTGCAGTAAGTATTGAAGAATGAAGTTGAACACCAGTGACTCCATCTTCTACGGTCAGATTATATGCCAGAATGGGTCCATTTCTGTACTGTTCTAGTGGAGGCTCCCAAAGTATCAAAATACTAGTTGAAGTCAAGACAGTGGCTGTTATATTAGAAGGAGGTCTGGAAGGAGCTAAATGAAGACACAAACAACAATCAAGCACAGTTATGTACTTCAGTATTGAAGCAGTATACCTGACATAAGTACTTGAACAGCATAAATTCGAGTAAACGGTCCCACAGCATTAGTGAAAGCTGCTACTCTGCATTCGTACACATAGTCAGGGTGAAGAGATGCAAGAAGAATGGATGTGTCTGTAGTGTTGCGCTCAAAACTATAGCCAGTCTCTCTTTCAGTCACTTGAACTATGTAAGCTGTCAGCAACCCATTGAGTGAGATGGATGGGGGTGGATTCCACTGCAGACTTATAGCGGTGTGGTTAATAGCCAATCCATTCAAGTTAGTGGGTGAGGCAGAAGGAGCTGCAAATACAAGAAAGTCTAATTGTAAAGCATAGTGTCATAATTGTTACTTACGAGCTGGTGGCAGCTGGATTGTCAGTTGGCTACTATAGGGCCCGAGGCCAATAGTGTGTGCAGCCACTGAAATATTGTAAACAAAAAAAGGTCTTAGGTTGGAGATGGTAATACTTGTAGCATTAATATTTAAGGTCCTAGAAGTGAAGGTTGTTGACAGATCAACTATATTCACAACATAATAGCGAATAATTCCATTCTGTTGGTCAAACTGTGGAGGATCCCATGAGAGAGAAAGGGAAGTTGTTGTGATGTGTGAAGCACTCAAACTGAGAGGGACTCCTGTAGGAACTGCAAAGAGGAATCATTTCATTATTAAACACTCTTTCATGGTAATTAGACTCACTTGTTTCTCCAGCATTGACCAGAAAGAAGGGAGTATATGGTCCAAGGCCTACAGTGTTTGCTGCAACCCTACAGCGATAGGCATAATGAGGGTGAAGAGGACCAATGTTAATGTGATTCTGAACAGCATGAAAGGTCCATGTCTGATTGCTTAAAACTTCCTCTACTTCAACCAAGTAAAATATAATGATGCCATTGATGTGGTTTGATGGAGGTGGTAACCAGTCCAATCTGATAAGAGTAGATGTTATGGGCATCCCAGACGGATTCCGAGGAGCTGCAGTGGGCACTATATAAGGGAAGAGTGTAAAGTAAAAAGGCATCACATATAATTTGTTAGCTTACCATCTTGTGGTGTTCTAACAGTAATGGCGGTTGAAAGTGGACCGGGACCAACTGTTACAGCTGATACTCTAACAGTATACTCATAATATGGATGGAGAGAATTTAAGTTGAATGTTGTTTGAGTGGACAGTGTTTGGTACACTAAGGTACGTCCAGTGTTAATCTCATAAGCTTCAATGCGGTAGGAGCGGAGGACTCCATTCAGCTGGTTTTGAATAGGAGAAACCCAGGAGAGGTCAACAGACCTGGATTGTAAGTTAGCCTGAGCAATCATTACAGGAGGTGCCCCAGGAATATCTTCAGGAGTGGTGAGTGTAATACTGTTGCTGAATGGTCCCTGACCCACTGATGTATGTGCAGCAATTACACAGGTGTAAGCCACAAATGCCTGCAAGGAACCCACAATGTAGACTGTAGAGTTAGACCCTGTTTGAAAACTTGTAACACCATTACTGTAGGAAATGTTAATGGTGTAATCTAAAATGATTCCATTTATATCTTCTGGTAAAGGATGATTCCAGTTCAAGGTAATTGATCTTGAATCATTCACACCTAGTGTGACATTTTGTGGAGGACCAGAGGGAGCTGAGTATAAATATACAGCATGAGTTGAATACTACACATAATTTCATGCTCAAGTCAATAATATTTAAAATGTTATCAGGAGAAAGTTGCCATTATGTTGAATGCAAATATAATTAGTGGAGCTCAATCAACTAGATAATACTTTCCCATGCAACAAATTGGTCCACCTCAGTCTAATGAGATACTCAAATTCTTCTTATGTGATGAAGGGGCTTGTGCGTCACTTTGTATTTAATATCTTAGTTGGCATTGCATAGTTATTTGTAAATCAAGTTTTTGTACTATCATTTTATTGTAAATCACCTCAGCATTAAACAAGCTCCTATCTAATAATGACTTAGCCAGAAACAGAAACAGATGACAGTTTGGCTATAAGATATGCAAATTATATGTGATTCAGCAATGACTTACCATCTTCAGGTGTCATGATATAATTTATGGAAGTTACAGGACCAACGCCAATAGTTGCTGCACGTACAGTACAGGAATACAGAGAATATGGCCTCAGATTAGTCACATTAACGGAGAGTTGGTTTGAAGAGACGTTGAGCACTCGAGTTTGAAAAGAAGAAATGAGGGAAATGACATAGTATCTGATTATCCCATTCTGTAGATTAGCTGCAGGAGGACTCCATGACAACGATATGGTATGAGAATCAGTTGAGATTCCATAAAAGCTGGCAGGAGGTCCAGAAGGTTCTGTGAAGTAATTGTATAGCTTATATACATGTAGATAATTAACTTGATTCAGGCATTCTAGGCTGAAATAATTATAATAATAGCAAATTTTCTTGTTCTAACAGCCAATATTATGTATTAAACTTAACCCGATGTTTTCACTTCTTGCCGAGAATTAATTATAAGTAATCGATTACAATGAATTAATTATAATTATAATTAATATAATATGAAGCAATCATATTTTTGAATATACAACTGACTGCAATACAAGTCTTCATGATTCTTTTGACATAATAAACATTAAACTTACTGTCTTCTGCTGTTTTAATGCTGAAGAAAGATACATTTGATCCAGTTTGTACAGTAAAGGCAGCTACCGTGCAATGGTAGACATAAAATGGATGCAGAGATCCTACCGTGATGTAAGTGTCATTGATCACATATTGGTAAACTTGGCCTGTAGCTGCTTCAGTTATGTTCAGATGATAGCCACGAACAATTCCATTAACCTGGCTCGCAGGAGGAGGATCCCAAGATAAATAGATATGAGTAGAGTTTAATGATGAGCCAGTGAAATTGGTAGGGTTGCCATCAGGTGCTACAAATATATACCCCAGCCAAAGCTGATATGACATGCGAGGAAAATATTTTATTAGACTTACCAGTTTCTGGAGTTGGAATATTAATGGTATTGCTGAATGGTCCCAGTCCAATTGCCGTAGAAGCTGCAATAATGCAAGTGTATGTTGTAAATGGAGCCAAGTTAGTCAAAGTGAGGTTCGTAGTAGTAGAAATGAGCTGTTGAGTTAAACCGGTATTAAGAGAAGTTAAGTTTATGGTATATGAAATGATGATTCCATTTCTGTCCTCTAAAAGTGGTGCCTGCCAGCTTAATACTGCACTTCGAGGGGTCAAAATGCTGCCTGAGAATGTCACAGGTGCACTTGCTGGTACTAAACATTCGGAATGTATTTGTATTTGTTTACAGTTATTCTATATATACATTAATTGAATACTCACCATCTTCAGGTGTCCTAACACTTACAGTGTAAGTATATGGACCAATGCCAACAGTGACAGCAGTCACAACCCATTCATACACATAATCAGGATGAAGTGACAAGATTTCAATGAAAGTATTTGTTGTCAAATGCACGAAGACTCGACCAGTGATGATCTCAGTCACGTTCACCCTATACTCCACTATAACACCATTTTGATGATCTCGAGGAGGTGGAGACCAGGAACAATAGATAGCTCTAGAGTTTCTTGCCACTGAGGATGGAGTTTGAGGTGGTCTAGTTGGAACTATGGAGTTTATAAATGTACAGTAATACAAAAATTATGGCCAATAAAAAAAGGAATAATTTACCATCTTGAGGTGTGGTTAATGTAAACTGACTGCTGTATGGGCCAACCCCGACAGATGTGACTGCCGCAATAATGCAGCGGTAAGTCCTGTACGGAACTAGAGTGCTGATTGTGAGTATAGTAGTGGTAGAGGAGAGCTGAAAAGTTTGTCCTGATTCTACTACTGTAACGTTAATCAGATAATTAATGATGATGCCATTTTGTTCATCAGTACGGGGCGGATTCCAAGAAATGCTGGCAGAGCGAGTGGAAGATGCACTGGCGAAAAAGTTCAGTGGACTCCCACTGGGAACTGAAACATAATAACAAATGATCAATTCTTGATGCTTATCTTGTACAAGGACCTACCATCTTCTGGAGTAGTAATTCTTACAACTTGTGTAAATGGTCCAGCAGCAACTGTCACAGCAGTGATCACACACTCATACTGGTAGTAAGGGTGGAGTCCTGCAGCCACTATTGAGGTCGATGTAGATGTTAAATAGATGACTCTTCCTGTGATAACTTCAGTAATATTGATTCTGTACTGTCTTATGACTCCATTGATGTCGCTGGTAGGAGGTGGAGACCAAGATATGCTGATTGAACTGGAGCTAACTGAAGATAGTCCAACATTTTGTGGAGAGGTGCTAGGAGCTGAACAAAAACAAGAAATTTAAATGCAATTGATGAAAGAGATTACTATCTGTAGATTGAAAATTTGAGGTTTGAAAGTTGCACAAAAATAAAAATACAAGAACTTATTCAATGAAAAAATCTTGAATGAATGTATAGTCATAATTCCTACTAATTTATCTTTGATCTTAACACCTAGTAAAATATTTACAGCCTATTGTGCCACTATAAAACTGCTCAAAACTCTTGTATACATAGCTTGTCATTGCTCATATATATTATAAAAAAGCAATGAGGAGTTATTTTTTGCTTACTAATGAAACTCTCGCTGTAAACTATTCATTATTCTAATACTTTCAGTTACTAACTTAAAATATTAAAAAAGAAGCAATTCAATGTAAGCTTTAAGCCTCATTTTAGTTGTTACAACTTATTCTAAGAAAGTGCATAGTATATATATATAATGAAGTTTTGAGAACAAGTTACCACAATAGGACCGAAAAATTGACAACAATGAAAAAACAGCAACAATAACAACAACAACAACAAACAACAGCAACAAAAGCCAAAAAACAAAACAAAAAAACCTGACAGCAACTATTTTACAAAATGCTACTTACCATCTTCTGGAGTACTTAGCGTAAATGGACTGCTAAATGGACCAGTGCCCACTACAGTTACAGCCGCAATGATGCAGAGGTATGTAGTATAGGGGTCAAGAGAAGACACAACCAGTGATGTAGTAGTAGATGTCAGTTGAAAGGTAACACCAGTACTCACAACTGTAACATTAATCACATATCTAATAATTACGCCATTCTGATCTTCAATTGGAGGTGGAGCCCAGGTTATAACAGCAGAATTAGGTGCTGGAGCCATCCCACTGAAGTTTTGAGGAGAAGCACCTGGAACTGTAACAAAACCAACAGTAAAATTAAAACACATGCATGCCCGTAAATATTTGAAGTGTAATATTATATTTTCTATACTAATTAAGGATAGTTATGAGCTCGGACTACTCTGTATGAATTTATCTCGGAAAAAGGATGAAAAATATAGTAAGACACTAGCTTAAGCTTCTCATCTCCTCACCCTTTTTTGTTTTTGACCCTGAACTAGAATTAGTTAAGCCATGGCTTTGTGCTACAAAATAGCTAGCTAAGGCATGTGCTTACTATCAAGGTGTGCTTAAATGGAATACATGGTACAGATAATTAACCAGTGTCTATATGTGCTTATAAATATTACTTAACTACAAGAAAATATGGTAGCCATTTCCTGCAAGAGACTCATTCAGTTATTGTTCCATTCTCACTTTCTTCCAATGTGGTTGCTGTAAGACTTGCAGTAGATACTGAAACAGGACCATACTGACTCACAGTATACACTAGGCAGGAGTAGTTACGATACTCTTGTAAACCAGCAAATGTGTGAGAAGTTGATGTAGTAGTGATGTTAATTGAAGTTCTGGAAAACTCATCAACGAGTGTCAATACATAGTTTGATATTCTGTTAACTGTAGAAGCAACTGGTGCTAGCCAAGTGACAGTAAAAGTCGTAGCTGTTAGTGACAGAACACGCACAGATCTGGGAGGATCTGGGGAAGGAGGTGCTGAAAATGGACAAAATGAGGAGTTATGGAATATAATAATGCAGATGGTAAACTCACCTCTGCATGTTATTCCATCAGATTGCAGTCCAAATATGCACGTGCATTGAAAACTACCAACAGTATTGGTGCAGTCAGAAGTAGAGGTATTGCAGTTGTGAGTTCCACAGTTGGCAGGTATACCACGACATTCGTCACATGCATCTAAAAGAAAATATACCCAGAAATAAATTTAAAGACTAAAATGATTGTAGCAAGTAGTGTTTAAAAAAAAATCTAAATGCTAATAACATTAGATAATATACCTGAGCAAGTGAAGCCATTTCCCATAGTACCAGCTGAGCATGAGCAAGTGTAGCTTCCAACAGTGTTTACACATGTAGCTAAAGGACTGCAGGAGTGTGTTCCCCTCAAGCATTCATTGACATCTATGACAATATATAAACTATCATACTTGCCATACTCCTATAATTTTTCTACCCTAATTTGTTTGTTTTTCTTTTTATATAAAATTTCAAGTAAGCCCCAAATATTGTGTGTGTTATAGTTCCTTTTTTGTATATATTTTCTGCATCTAAAGTGGCCTTTGCACATACACACTCTATTATTATAGGCTTGTTCCATTGTAATTAGGTTATGTCAAGACCTAATCAATAAAAGCAAAAATGAAGCTAAAACAATCAGCCATCATAATGTTGTACACATTCCTGTATACTCATAACAAATTATAGCATTCTAAATTTTGCTAAGTTCCATGAATACTTAATATGTGAGGAACATTGTCAGCTAAAATAAAAGCTAAAAATATTGCTGAAATACGATAATAAAGCTATGCTATTTTGAACCTTATTAATGACATGCATGTCAAGCATGTATCTTCTGTTTGACTCAGTTGACGTTAATACACGCAGTCTATTCAGTACCTCCCTCTATCATTTTTAAAGCCGTTTATGTGTTATATTTTAAATTAAATTTACAGAATATGTAACTCAATGATTACAACAAAGTACGTAATCCATGTCATTTCCCTGGGCATATAGATGGTCCATATAGTCATCCTAATACAAGTGATTCTTATTGTACATAGCTATCATGGGAATGACAAACCTTCACAATTGTTGTTTCTGAGTTCATATCCAGTAGTGCAGACACACGAATAACTTCCTACTGTGTTCATGCACACAGTGGTGGTAGGGCAAGAGTAAGTCCCAACAGAACATTCATTTATATCTGAACACATCAAACAGTAAAGGCCATATATTTGATTAGTAATCAAGCAAACAAAAGATAACCCCTGAAGGACTTCGGCAAGAAGTCGAAACGTCAGGTTAAGTTATAATTAACAATATTGGCTGTTAAAAAGAGAAAAAATTGCTATTATTATAATTATTTCAGCTGAGAATGACTGAATTAAACAAAAGTTGTAGATTAAATTAGGGCCTAAACTTGCCATCAAAGCCTAGCTAATGAAACAGTTCTTTAATTGTTGTATATCATACTATTGCCAAGATAATAAAGGTTCACAACAAATACTTTTTTGCAAGATGTACAAAACACCACTTACCAACGCATGAAATTCCATTAAAGTTGAAGCCTGTTGGACAGTCTAAGTACAATAAAAATTCAATTACAGTCATATCTGGAAAAATAATGGAATTGTAAGTACAAACCTATGAAGAACGTCCAAAATGTTGAATTTGTAATTGCAGACGATTCTTGAAGACAAAATAGTGTTCCTACAGCCACACCTAAAACATATTTTATTTAGGTTTGCTCATAGGGTAAAAAAATATCACCATTCAGCTCAAAAGTATGTACATTAATTCTGTGAACAAACAAAGATGACTTCCATTTATGCCCAACTGAGAGTAATATTCTATGTCATCAGAGAGGTGGAGCTATGGGAAGAGCTAATTTTCACCATTTAATTTTGACTGAATGTTTCAGGTATTTAGAGCAGTAGTGTTAGAGACAATGCTTTTTAAGAAGTATGCACAAGAATGAAGAATCGACTATTCCGGTCTTTAGCATTTTGAGTCAATAACTATGCACAAGTGTTAAACTGTTAGACAAGTTGTAAAATGGATTCAAAATCTATAATTAATATAACTATTTAAAGACATAATATAAAAAGTGCATGTCTTTTATTAAAATCAGTATGGAGTCAACGACATAAGAAAATGTAAGAGGACTTAAGAAGATAAACTAACCACTATCCATGCGTATGTAATATCTTCTGCCAGACAAAAAGCTAAAATTCACAGTAAATGTCATCGTTCTTCCATTAGTGCCATTCACTGGAAAGTTCACAGACGAAGATCTTGTACTCAATTGGTATACTAACTGTCTTGTGCTCTCAACATAAAACTTAATGTATCTGTTAGCTGTAGGTCTTCTTATCTAGATAGAGATTGAAAATGTTCACTCAATGGCAATTATTACTTGTATTATTCTTACTGCTTGATCATATGTAATACTCCACACTGTGCTTCTGGTAGATACAAAAGTACCAACCGGTGACAAAGAACCTTGCAAGGCAGATGGCCCAGTTACTAATAACCAAAAAACAAACAAAAAAACAACAACAACAACAAAAACACTAATCAGATCCATCCAATAAACAAACAAATAACAAACAAATTAATGTGAGCCACTTGAAACCTTATTAAAATATCAATAGGAAACGATCTATTTGTTCTTATTGTTGAGATGGGGCATATAATAGCTGCTCAGAGGAATTAAAAGCCAAACCAAGTATGTGTAACCATTATAACCACACCCATTTAACCACACCCACTCATTCATCAAATTAATGAATTTGATAAAAAAGACAGTACAGAAGTTCATTTTTCATCAAGTGAATCTATGATTTTAGTCTATGCTCTATGTTTCCAATAAATTCCAATTGTCACTGCAACAACTCCAAACAATTCAGTACAAGTGGATGTATTATATTACAATGTAAAATAATTTTTTTTATAAACAATCAGTAGGTTTATGTCAAATAAATAATCAACTAAATTATAATTCTATTATGTAGAGCATCTATATTGTATAGCTAACACAGCTATTGTAACATATAAAGTGAACAAAAACTAAAAACAACAACAATAACATTAACAATTGAACCCAAACATTCTAATGCCTGCTCTGCCTATGTGGCAGTATAGGTTTATTTCTTTAAACATTTTTAAGTACATTTGTGGCAAAAAAAACAAAAAAAACAAAACAAAAAAAACAACAACAACGACAAAAAAAACAACAGCAACAACATCTATGCTAGAAAGACCTCTGAACCATATTTGTTTTCCAAAAGATCCCTATGGAAAACTGAAACACCAAAGGTGCAACCCTCAGCGCTATTAAGCACTACCTATAAGCTATTACAATATAATCTCCATCCAAAAGAAAAAGCTATCTGTTAGCTATTTTAATGAGGCCTCAAAATAGCTTGACCAATGAAAATGGTACATGGAAATGCTGTCTTCATAAGAGAAGAAGTTAAACTAGCCAGAAACACTCACCGGTACGCATTTTCAACGAAAAACTTCACTTCTTTCGCATAAATTAAACTACACTGCTGGCGGCTGCAAGAAATTATTTGCTCACGTGATTATGACGTGATGCTAGGGGACGTTGCTCATGACCTGCCGCGGAGTTGAAAGCTTCGTGTTTTCTCAACAATTAGCCCGAAATTCAAAAAAGTAGCACAATAAAAGGTCTTAAATCCTGAGTAAGTTCATACCTAAATCAACTGTTAATTGTTAGTATTTTCCAAAATCAGAGCGTGACAGACAGACAGACAAACAGACAGGACGACTACTATAACCCTATCGCGCATGCGCGATGTGGGTTAATAAAGGAAGGACCAGGTTAGTGTGGAGTTCTCAATATCTGTCAAAATGCTCAATATTTACTCTCCACTGAAAACATTTCAACCACTCGATTTCGACAATGACCAGGAGATCCAATAGAGGAGTACAGTACATGCACAAGCTAAGAGGCACACCCCTCTTTGTGAAAATGTTGGTGTGGCTTTTTGCCGTACTGGCTGCATCAGTTCTGACACCCCTGGTATTGATGATATATTGAGCAAGTGATTACTCTGTGTTAGTATTATGACTTTTTTAAAATTAGTGTCCAGATAGTAACTGTATTTGTAAGAATATTTCTTCAACTTATGAAAAGCCTTGACAAAAAATAAATAACTGAATTATGTAGATTAAGCTTTATTGAATTTTATTTATAGCTAGTAGACTAGTGGTGTGCTTGAGCACAAATGGCGAGCGAGCCTTAAACTACACTATTGTTAAAACAACTAACACTCAAGCTACTAAAATAAAGTCGAGTATTTAAATTACGTATGCGGTAAAGGGGTTTTAATGTCATATCAGATTGAATTGAAAAAGAAGCAACAAAATCAAATAAAATTTTCTTTGTGATATTCTTAATAGTAGTTGTAACGCACAATACTTTCACACAACTGAACATACCTACGCAAGACTTACCTTCGTGGTTCTTCTAGTGGAGTGAGTAGGGCTTATAACTGTGACAAATAGCGTATTAACTTACCACCGCCACTAACTCGAATAAAAATGGAGCTCCCATAAGTTTTTGAGTTTTAACTGCACCCGCAAAACAATTCAAAGCGGTAAACAATTCAATTTCTAAGGTGATGATACGGGTAATGGTCGCTAAACCGGAGGATTCTGTTTAGTGAAGTTTGGGACGGGGTCGAACGCGGAGCGAACACAAAAATACGGAGGGTCAAAGTACAAAATGACATACGTACGTCCATATTGGTGTGCTTGAGCACAAATGGCGAGCGAGCCTTAAAGTCGAGTTTTTAAATTACGTATGCGGTAAAGGGGATTCAATGCCATAGTAACCGCTCCCCGCAACTGTTTGAATTGAAAAAGAAGCAACAAAATCAAGTCACGTTATTTAAAGTTTTCTTTGTGACATTCTTAATAGTAGTTGTAACGCACAATACTTGCACACAACTGACCATACCTACGCATCACTTACCTTCGTGGTTCGTCTAGTGGACAATGAATTTTCAAGTAAATGCTGTTGAGTAGGGCTTAGCGTATTAACTTACCACCGCCACTAACTCGAATAGAAATGGAGCTCCCATAAGTTTTTGAGTTTTAACTGCACTCGCAAAACAATTCAAAGCGGTAAACAATTCAATTTCTAAGGTGATACGGGTAATGGTCGCGAAACCTGAGGATTCTGTTTAGTGAAGTTTGGGACGGGGTCGAACGCGGAGCGAACACAAAAATACGGAGGGGGTCAAAGTACAAAATGACATACGTACGTCCATATATACAAATACACAAACATCCCCGATTTTCAATTGTGTTACCCCTGTAAGCTAGTACTTTACTAGTGGTGCGCTCGAATAGCGCAAATGCATGGCGAGCGAGTAAATATATGAGTATGTATAGGTAAAGATGATTTGTGAAGGAAATCGCTAATTAATAGCAATGATTAGGCATGAAGAGTTAACAATAACAGAATTACCTGAATAAACTTAGAAAGCAGTGGCAAAGAAGCGCAGCATGACAAAGACTTCACAATTGTTTCATCAAGAAGAGAGTAGCTATAAACGTTGTTGTTGAAACAAAGTTGCGTAAGGCATTGCAGCAGGATTCTCCGTTCTCGTTAATTGAAAAATACTGGAACTGTGAACGCTTTACCTAACATACGTAATTAGAAGCGCGGGCGAAATTTTTGACGTACGCATACATACCTATACTAGTGGTGCGCTCGAATAGCGCAAATGCATGGCGAGCGAGTAAATATATGAGTATAGGTAAAGATGATTTGTGAAGGAAATCGCTAAATAATAGCAATGATTTAGGCATGAAGAGTTAACAATAACAAAATTACCTGAATAAACTTAGAAAGCAGTGGCAAAGAAGCTCAGCTTGACAAAGACTTCACAATTGTTTCAAGAAGAGAGTAGCTATAAACTTTTTGGTTGAAACAAAGTTGCGTAAGGCAGTGCAGCAGGATTCTCCGTGCTCGTTAATTGAAAAATACTGGTACTGTGAACACTTTACCTAACTTACTTAATTAGAAGCGCGGGCGAAATATTTTGACGTACGTATACATACCTACATATATATATATGAAATCTCAATTGAACACGACTGAGAGTCAGCTTCGCTCGCTTCGCTCGCTCGCTGAATAATTGGCGAGCGAGCGTAGCGAGCGAGACAGTATTAGGGGTGGATAATGCAAAATCGGGTATATGTTATATATATGTATGTATGTATGGATGGTACGTATGCTCTTTAAACGCGCGCGCGGGGAACGTTTTTCTCCTAAAAACACGGCTATTTAGGCTTGACTCCAGTTTATTCTGAAACTACAGCATTAAGCAAACCTTACTTAAGCTCCAAAGTATGAGAAAATTTCTGCTAAAACGCTTGTTTTCAAGACACAAAAAGTTGATTCGACAGGTTACTATGGCATTGAAGACCCTTTTCCAGACTTAATTTCAAAACTTCGCCGTTTTATGGGGTGATACGAGAGTGCCGGTTGTTGGTTGTCAAGAGCCGTTGGTAGTCAGAATGCCGTAGTATTAATGCTATGGAAGCTACTACTTCTCGAGGGAAGCTGAGATAAGTACGCAATTCCATATTTGTTAGCTAAATATGCAAAATTTACTCTGGCCTTTCTTTTTT